>Ga0099850_1000130_pt1 | contig 31383 bp, 42 predicted proteins | sample CB_VirMetaG_5_FD_79182 | JGI IMG/M metagenome (GOLD analysis project Ga0099850, IMG submission 79182) | Freshwater to marine saline gradient viral communities from Chesapeake Bay - CB_1508_1D Viral MetaG | ecosystem: Environmental > Aquatic > Marine > Coastal | place: USA: Chesapeake Bay... | reverse complement strand
GAAGCCTGCGACAGCGCACTGAAGGCGTCGCTGGCTGGAGTCAGTGGTGCTACTCTCTCCTGGATGGAGAGCAATGGGGTGCGCACCCCGTTTGTCATCCTTGACAGCTGGGACGACCTGTCGAAGGTGCAGGATAACCTGAACCGCCACCTCCCTGACGGCCTCTGCGAGCTGGAGGCGGTCTCCCGTTGGGGATTCTCGGATGAGTATGCCACATGCGATCGGTGTATGCGCATGGTCAGGACCAGTCCGGACAGCTGGTCATGGCAGCCTGACTGGGCGTACATTGACGATGATCGTCTGTGCTCCGCGTGCTTGCGCGCAGAGCCGGAGGCGTACCTGGCAGTGTACCGCAACTCGCAGAACCTCCTGAACGATAGTATCATCAAGCCAGATGATTATGGCTATGCGCGTGTGGGTGTGCGCTTTGAGCGCGGCCTGCACCAGGGTCAGGCAGCGGACCCGATCCGCATCGGTCGTATCCTCAGCGAGGCGGATATCGACTTCCTGTTTACGGGAGTGCCTGGGCAGTTCGACGTCCAATTCTGGGTCTGGGTACCCTCGGCGGACCTTCTGCGCGCTACTTCCCTGCTAGAAGAGGGAGACACGAATCTTGACTATGACCCAGGAACGGAGATGGCCAAGGCCCTGCGAGGAGAGGCTACACCGTACTACAAGGTGCAGACGCGCACCATCTCGGCAGAGGAGTTTATCTCAGGGCGCTGGAAGAGTGATTGACATGTTCCCCTGGCAGTGATATACCTTCTGTCTAGGCACGCGCTGACGGGCTTTTTCCCTGGGGGCGGGGTGGGTCGGGTTCGACTCCCACCCGCCGGATCGCCAACGCTAACACGGACGGGCAACGGCGGCGGACTGGGAACGCCACCCCGCCCCCAGGTAAAACTTCACCACTGAAAACCCAAAGGAAAACACCATGTATTCGAAAGTTTCATCTCACCCCAAACTTCGAAACTTCTGACCTCGAAAGTTTCACCTCATCCCAAACTTCGAAACTTCTGACCTGGAAAGATAACAATCAATGCCTGCCCCATTTACCGTCATTGACCAAGAGATTGAACGGCGCCATGCCGAAATGAAGGCGCACTTCAGGCATTCGCCCTGGCAGCCGTCGCCTCCTACCCGGGAGGAGGTGTGCGAGAGTCTTCTCTCGCAGGCGTTTATGCGTCTACTGCCCACTTGGGCGCAGGTAAACGCGCAGACACTCTCACAGTGGCTCAGCTTGGGTGAGAGCAATGCAGTGCTGACGGAGGCAATCCAGCAGGCATTCGATGCTGTAGGTCTTGGGCCGGATGGTTCAGCATCGCTTGGTGTCGAACTCGACAATACGGAGTCGTGGATTACCTACAGCAAGGATCCCAATGGGGGTGCTACAGGGATGACTGCAGCGGGTCGATCGCGCGGAGCCTGTTGGACCCTGAAAATTCACCCTGATGCATTTGACCTGGTCGAGCGTGCATTTCCGCCTCGCTGCATCACGAAGGCCTAAATGCACACCGAGTCTAAGCGTACATTGATTCTAGCTCTCATCGCGGATGGTGTTGCGGACCTCCTCTACTACGACCGCAAAGAAGATGACGTGCTTCCGCGGGGTGCGATTGAGGATGCCATTGCTGCAGGCGAGATCACGATTGAGGATATGGTTGCAGCATTTGAACAGGAGCTGCGTACCGGTATCCGCTAGCTTGCTGATATGGCATAGCAGCTTTTTTGTTGCCTTTACGGAACCGTCTGCTATGATAGTTCACATGCCAACTAACGGTACCACGGTCATGCGATGCCGCCGGTCGGGCGGATCCTGCGCGTGTGGGGCGGCCCTGGAGCAGGGATGCTACATGGCGTGGGGTGGTCGTAGGGCTGAAGCCTGCGAGTCCTGCGATGCTGATCTGGCTGCGCGTGGGGCCCGGGATCGCGCCCCTGCCTCCACTCTGGTGGTGGAGACTGCCAGTCGCTGGACGTTCCAGAAGAATGGATGGGGCATCATTCAGGCCAAGGTTCGGTCGGCTCCAGAGGACAGCCAGCTCAAGGAGGGGCAGGTTCTTGCCCTCAAGGGTGAGAATCTCGCCCCGCAGGCGGTGTTCACCGTGAGCGGTGCGCTGAGCTACGCCAGTAGCTGGCGACGCTGGGAGATGAACTGCACGCTTGTGCAGACGAACACCCTCGATGAGGGCCTCGTGGCGTTCCTGGAGCGTCTTCCGCATATCGGGCACAAACGCGCCAAGCAGATCGTGAATGCCTGGGATAAGTCTCGCCTCCTCCAGATTCTTGAGAAGACTCCGCACGAGCTGACTGCAGTTGATGGCATCACGCCGGAGCGCGCCGAAGCCATTGGAGCCTCCTACCAGGAGGCTAAGGCTCTGCGTGAGGCCTACGAGCTGCTTGGGCGTATGGGTGCGGGACCTGCAGTCGTGCATGCTGCCTTTCATGAGTGGAAGGATAAGCTGGTTGCGGTCCTTACGGACAACCCGTATCGGCTGATGGAGCTGGATGGTGTGGGCTTCCTGAAGGCTGATATGATGTGTCGGAAGCTGGGTATTGCGCGAGATGACCCCCGCCGTGCGGACGCCTTCGCGCTCCACCTGCTCGATGTGGCCCGGCAGTCGGGGCATGTCTGGGTGGACCTCGATATGATCCTTCGCTGATGATGGACAGGAAGACTGCGCTCCAGAAGCTGAAAGTACTAGGGCGCCCCCCTTCGGGGGCCCTTGCAGGAGGGACCATGGATATGCTTAGAGAGCCTACGGCTGCAGACCTTGCTTCGGATAGCAACATCGCAGAGATCATTGCGGCCATTGGTGAGTATCACGTCGCTGTGGCGCTGAACCAGCCGTATAGGCTGCTGGACGTGCCGCCCTACCCGGACCGAATTGAAGCTTCGATGCAGCGCCTGCGCGATGCGCTGACTGTGACGGGCCTCTGGTTGCACACGTACAATGACGGCCAGCACAGGGTGCTGCCGTGGTTTGTGCACAGGCGCGTTTCTGTAGGGCACCAGATGCTCATTCTGCCGACACCGCTTCCTATCTCCTACGCCGAGGGGGTAAAGCTGGCTGCGCGGCTTGGTGCGTATCCCCATCCCAGCATGTGGGGGCCTATCCACTATTGGGATTGACTGGACTTCGCAGGCATGCTATGAATAAGCATGCAGACAGTGGAAGTTGCGGATCTGGTTTCCGCTTTGGAGGCCGGAGGGTGCACGAAGAAGTGCGGGCTGATGCGGGCGGGTATCATGGCACGACACACCGCACAGCGGATTGCGTGCAGCTGGCTGCAGGCGCGCGGATTTGACTTTCGTGCAGCCAGCTGCAGAGCACCACAAGGTGGTGAGGCCGTTCAGGTCTATGCGCAGCAGACCGTACTGCAGGCTGTAGCACGTCAGCAGAAGGCCTAGGCAAATAGGAGGTTGCAATTGTACCGAACTAAGAAGTCGCGGGGCGATTATCTGGTTGACCTCTTTATCTTTGTCTACGGCATGGGTATCTTGTTGACTCTAACAGGAGATCTTGAAATCGAGGTCTTTGTACAGCTGCTTCTTCTCGCGCTGCTGTAGCTTTCTGCCTGACGCGCCTCTTGGCGTATGCTACAAGAGGTGCATGAGCCTGAATCTTCACTGCAAGGAAATGGACCTTCCACAGCTCTGCACGAATGCCTCGTTTCTGGTCTTCTCCGCCAACGAAAAAGGCAATCCTGACGGGGGCTGGCGTGGTGTAGCACGTAGGCTGGTGCTGCACCTTCGGTATGACAAGGACCGAAGCCTCGTAGAGGCCAGGCAACGGCACGGGGACACAGAGGATTATCGTGAATGGGCTGATGCGTACGCAACGTACATCGAGGACGTTATTGAGCGCATTGAAGCCTTGGTGAAGGAAGGTAAGCCGCTACACTTTTCTGTGTGGTAGGGGTTGACATCTGAACCGTAGCTGCTATAGTAGGTCACATGAACGGGATGCCGAGCAAGTTCGACTATGACCAGGTTATCCGGAATGTGCGCGATGCTGGGCTCAGCAATGCGCAGATTCGGGACGCCTTCGTCCGACTCGCTTCCCGAGGGGACGTTGAGGTGGACGGGACGGATGTCGCGCTGACTTCGCTCGCCTACAGCGAGCGGAGCATCAGCGAGCTGCTGATGTTTCTGCTGCACGCGCCCAACGCCAGCAATATTCCTCTTAGGTCGGACCTTCTGGAGGGTCTGCACGAGCAGCAGGAGGCTGCTGTACTGCAAGCCTGCAGCTCGACCGTGTCGGTGCTGACCGGTGGTCCTGGCACGGGCAAGACCCACGTGGTTCGCCGCATCCTGGCTGCCTTCCAGGCGGCTGGAATGGAGGTGGCCCTCGCCGCCCCTACGGGCAAGGCGGCGATCCGCATGCAGGAGATGTGCGGGCACCCGGCCAGCACGATCCACCGGCTCCTCAAGTTCCACCCGGAGGTCGGGTTCCGGTATTCTACGCGACGCCCGGTCGAGCGTACTGATGAGGGTCAGTGGATCCTGGGTGGCCCCATTCCGGTGGACGCGATCATCGTGGATGAGGTCTCCATGGTGGATGTGGAGCTGATGGACGCGCTGCTGGCGGGGGCCGCGAACGGTACGCGGATTGTTCTGGTCGGCGACGTGGACCAGCTTCCGTCCGTCGGCGCGGGCCGCGTGCTGTTCGATATCATCGAAAGTGGTGTCGTTCCTGTGACGCGCCTCACGCACATCTTTCGTCAGGCGTCCGATTCGCCGATTCCGCACCTTGCGCGTGCGGTCAACCAGGGCGCGGACCTCTCGGAGTACCTCACGACGTCTGGAATGGTCCAGATGCGTGAGGAGCAGGACGTCGATGATGTGGTCCGTGCTGTGACTACGCTGGTGGCGCATACGCTCCCGGCGTCTGGCGTGGCGCCGAAGGACATTCAGGTGCTGTGCCCGCAAAAGGGCGCCGCCTGCGGTGTGGAGGCCCTGAACGTGGCCCTCAAGGCCGTCCTCAATGATGGTGACGGTGTCACGCCGATCAACATCGGTGGTGGATACGCCTGTCACGTGGGCGACCGGGTGATCCAGACCGCGAACTCGTACACCCTTGCGGACGAGGAGCGCGGTTTCATCGGTACCTTCAACGGGGAGATCGGGACCGTCGTTGCGGGTGCGGCGGGCGGCCTTCTGAATGTTGACGACGATGTGATCGTGTCGGCGGGCGAGAAGACCCATCCGGTCGTTCTGGTGGTGGACTACGGCGACCGCAAGGTGGGCTACAAGGCGGCGGAGGTGCGCGACCTGCAGCTGGCCTACGCGGTTACGGGTCACAAGTATCAGGGCTCGCAGTCGCGCTGTGTGGTCGTGCCGGTTCACAGTGTTCACCAGTGGACGCTCACCCGCCCGTGGCTGTACACCGCGATCACGCGGGCTTCGGAGCGGCTCGTGCTGGTCGGTCAGCCCGAGGCTGTCGCTGCGGCGGCCAGCAACACGCGCGGAACGTGTCGTGGCACGCGCCTGCAGGTCAATCTGCAGATGGCCGCGTCCAACGCTTGAGGTATACAGCAAGGTTGAAGATAGTTAGTGCTGTCAGGCGGACTTGAACTATAGACGTGGGGGTAACGTGACCGATCTCGATATTGAGACGCAATTCAGCGCGCTTGAAGCTGACCTGATGGAGGCTCGCGCGCGGATGGACTCGATTGAGGTTCAGCGGCGCTCTATCACACGCCTGCTTGACGGCATGGAGTCGCAGCTGACGAAGCTGAACACTAACATTAGGGCCGTGATGCAGCGCGGTACCGTGGAATAGGTGGAGGTCCGCTCTACTGCCTTTGCGCTGGAGATCTCAGCGCGCACTACCGAAGAAGTTCGATGGCTCAAGAAGCACATCGCCATGATTGAGGGCTGGGCTCGTGATGAGGCGACAGAAAAGGACCTCAGCCATCTGGCTGAGCTGAGCGCCGGAACCGCATGGTCCCTTCTGGCTCCCGAGATCCGGCGCGGAAAGCCGCTCCGAGAGCTGCGTTTTGAGTGGGTTCTCCGTTCGCCCACGAAGCTGCGAATGTACGCACTTGAAGACGCCGACGTCATTGTGGCTGCAATGCTTATTCAGGCGTTCCTGCAAGCGCACAAGCGTAAGGACCTCATCGAGTTGGAGTGGGCGAGCTGGTCCAACAAGCCTACGTCGGGCGCCTTCGGTGGCGGATTCTACCTGATCTCGGCTGGCTCAGCAAGAGAACTGAGTATCAGTGACTGGATTCGGCGTACCACTCAGGAGCTGGCTCCTCCTGAGTAGGTCAGGTTTAGGTTATGGGCAGATGCGACCGAGTGCCTGAAGCTCTGGGAGGAGTTCCTGGTACTCGACCAGGAGACTGTGTGATGGCAACGTATGCCTACGGAGGCAAAGAGTTTACGGTCCCGTCTCTTTCGGACGACGGGGTGACGTTCACTCCGTCGTCCCGGAAGATCGACTTCCGGGATTCGCCCATCTTCCGCGATGTTGGCTCCATCTGGGATGAGTCCCGCTTCTCGACCCAACGTCCTCCTGTGGACCTGGGGGAAGTTCCTTCTGGCTGGAATCAGCGTGCGCCGGTTCCCCGCATCCTGGACATGCCGATCAAGATGTCCGGGTCCATGGAGTTCCGTCTTCCTCGGGAGATCGCTCATCTGGCACCCTTGGTCAAGATGGCTTCGGAGGTCGAGAAGGGGATCAACCCCTTCTGTGAAGACTATTTCGCCTACATCACCCTCGATCAAGGCGAAGTCCTTCCCGGAAAAATGCAGCGGAACGAGGGACTATGATACAGCTGGACAGCTGTGTTGATTTTTGCTAAACTGATCTCGGGTTGTACAACATGTTTTGGGTACCTGAATTCCTGGCACCAATCAATCTGCAACGAGATGCGGTTCAACGACTGCCAAAGGTGGGGGGCATCCAAGTCGGAAACGTTGGCCTGAACATGCAGTTCGCAGCAAATAAGGCTGTTGGGGAGGTCCGCGTCTACGCAGACCTGTGGTATTCCGGTCGCCTTGAAGGCGTGGGTAAATATCCACAGCCTGTACTCTTCCGTGCCGGGAAGATTATGACAGCGCTGTGGGCCAATGTGCCTGCATCCTTGTGTGATGCAGTAACGATCCAAGAATGGCGTATAGGCATTCATCCGCATTACATCCTTGCGGACGTACGCCGAAGCGATAAGACGTTTGATGCTTGGGTCGAGAGCCTCGAAAACGGCACGTTCTGGGTGTGAGACCGCAGGTCAATTTCTCCTTGACAGAGGAATTGGTGGGAACTACGGTTTTTGAATGACCCTATTGAATATCATCCACGAACAAGCCCGCAGTGTACTGGAGGCGCAGCTCGCACCTGCAGTCGCGGATGCACAAGCACTGGCAATCGCGCAGGCCTGCGCGGCGCCCCTAGCAGACGCGCTTGAGGCTGTGACGGCACTCCTTGAGGTGGACCTGACCTACGGGCTCGCCCCTGCTTCTGCTGAGGAGGCGGCCCCGCGGCGCCGGGGTGGGCGCCGCAAGAAGATCGACATGCAGGCTGATGCCCCTGGCAGCTCTGCGGAGACGGTTGCCGCTGCACCAAAGGTGCGGCGGGCACGCAAGCAGCGCGCGGCAAGCCAAGAGCAGCCAACCCTTGTGGCTGTCAGCTCTGACCTGCAGCAGCCTTCAGGGGTCGATGTCGCCGATCAGATCCTCGCCGCACCTATAGCGGAAGAGCAGATTGAACTGATTTTGCCGCCTGCAGCAAAGTCAAGCTCGGACCCGCTGGAGCTATAAAGGTGGCTCGCCTCCATCCAGAGCCGTTCATCAAATGTCCTGGAGGTAAACGTAAACTGGCGGCGCGCATCGTTGAGCGGATGCCTGGGATTACGCGCTACGTGGAGCCATTTTTGGGTGGAGGTGCGGTTTTTTTCCATCTTGCAGGTGAGGGGCTGCTAACCGATTCCGAGCTGGTTGTACTCGGTGATGCAGATGAAGCGCTCATCTCCCTCTACGAGGAGGTCAAGGCAGACCCAAAGGGTCTGTGGGCTCGCGCGCATGTGCTTTCCGCAAGTATCGCAGACGCAGCAAGCTACAACCGTGAGCGGGACCTGTGGAATGCGGGTAACTGCACTGCAGAACGTCAGCTGGCGCTGCGGTTCGCTGCCTACAATGGCCTCTGGCGAATGTCTCGCACAGGCCGCATGAACAGCCCCTGGTGCAAGGTGCCAGGTCCACGCTTGCCGCCGCTGGGGAGGTTCATCCAGGCTGCTTGGGCGCTTCAGAACGTGCACCTCGTAGCCCGTGATTTTCGGGCCTATGACGTGGCTCGCTGGCAGTCTGAGCCCCTCATGCGACCAGGTACGGTAGTCTACCTGGACTCACCTTACCTGGGCGGCTGGGTGGCCTACAGAGCAGAAGGGTGGTCGCGGAAGGACGCACAGGACTATGTCAGCTTGGCCGCTAGGTGGTCTCGTCAGGGTGCGCATGTTCTGATGTCGCACTCGGACACACCTGAGTTCCGTCTCCTGCTACAGGAAGCCTGGCCTGAAGCGGCGCTTGCAGTGCTCGACGTGGCGCGGCCTATCAATTCTCGCGGGAATGGGCGCGGTCCGGTACCAGAGCTGCTTGCATCCTCACCTGTATGAGGTGATGGTTAGCTACATGCAATGGCTCACGCTCGACCAAGGTCACGCACGATGCGCGCGGTGCGGCGCATCCAGGCACGTACGGGCAGAGACAGATTCGCAGCAGGCTGCGGCAGACTTTGCCGAGGTCCATCGGAGCTGCCAGCCCAATTTTGGCGGTCAGCCTGCAAGTGCCCTGACGATCAGACAGAAAGTTGCGATCGACATCTATCTCGGCCTCCTGCAGGAGCGGCCCGACCATACACGGGCAGGTCTGGTACGTCAAGCGATTGAAGACGCAGAGATAATCTGCGCAGCGCTCGCAGAAGGTGTTTCATGAGGATCCGTGCGATTGGTATTGACCCAGGATTCCGGAATACCGGCATCGCCGTCGTTGAGCTGGATGGCGATGCGCTTCAATGCCTGGCAGTCAAGTACGTTGAGACGCCGCCAGAGCCGAAGAGGCGCGCGCACCTCATCCGGACCAATGCAGATGACCTTGCGCGCATGCAGCAGCTCCACGCTGCTGTCGTAGCGGCCATAGCACGCTCTGGTCCCCACTGCATGGGGATCGAGACCTACAAGGTTGCAGGGGCCCGAGGCGCAGGAGGGCGCAAAGCTGCTGTTGCCGGAGGTAATGCGTGGAAGACCACAATCGCCTACGGCGTAGCGTGTGCTGCCGGTTACGCCGCTGGGCTGACGATCTATGCGCATGACCCAGTTGAACTGAAGGCGGCCGTCGCGGGCTATGTCCAGGCGGACAAGAAAGCTGTGGAGGCGGCGATTCTGAAGATCGTGCCGGGCGTAGCAGATGCTGTAGCACGCGCAGGCGTAACAGCATCGAACCGCGAGCATGTATTTGATGCTGTCGGGCATGCCCTCCTGGCGCTCCGTGTGCATCGTAGCCTGGCCGTCGAAGTCCGCTGACCTCACATTCAAGAGCACCCGAAGCGAGGAGCGCGGGCCCTGAGCCCACAGCCACACCCTGGCGAGCCCCCTCAACATCGTTCGGGGCTATAGGCGCGTTTTCTGGTAGACATGTGTCTTCTGGAGGTGTATTGTCATCTCAACATGGATACTACGACGATGCTGCAATACGCTGCGGATGTGGGCACTCTGCTCTTCGCGCTCATCACCTTCTTGGTGTGGGCGCCTATGACTGTAGCGGCCTATGAGGCCGTTACAGGGTCGCGCGACAGGGCTGGTCTTGTGCTGGTGATCGGCCTCTATACCGGCATGACTGGTGTGGTCTACATGGCCATGTGCATGGCGTGGGAGGTGCTCTTCTAGTCATGGACCTGCAGCTGCCAAATGGTGTTTCTGTTGACCTGCAGCAGGTTGGCGGTGAATGGCAGGCTAGGGCTTTGAACGCTGTAGGTATTGGGTCATCGCAAGTTGAGGCCTTGGATGATCTAAGCTATAGCGTGCCAGAGCAGACTGCACACGCACTGCAGCGCGTGTGCTCGGACTTTGAGCTGCATGCGTGGAGCTTTCAGCCTGGCCAGGCCATGTTCAGGCAGGGTCAGCGTGTTGTCACTGTGATTCTAGCTGGCGGCACTTTCGATGTCGAGGTGCGTGACCCATGGTCTGATCCAGGCTGCACCTACACACATATCCCAGTGTCAGTCTTTACTCGGCTTTTGCAGGAAGTCTAGGTATAGTTGACATATGATATGCAGGTCTGGTAGCGTATACATATGTTTGAGCTTACGCACCAGATGATTGCAACTGCTGCGCAGGTTGCGACGGCTGCGCTAAAGGTTAGTGATGTCTACGCCAAGCGTAGTGGACACAACTTCCTTTTTCTTCTCGCAGAGGCTGGATGGACCGAGCTGATGCCGGATAACACGGCTCAAGTATTTGAGCATGTACAGTATCCGGATGTTCGGGTCCTCGTCCGGTACGATCGGACGTATGTTCAGGCATACACGCATACGCCGGAGTACGTTCAGTGTACAATTCCGCTGGCGTGACCTATGATCTACAGGGTCTATGTCCGGAAGAGCGACCTGCCATCTGGATTCCCTCCGTATACAGTGGAGGGTATTCAGATGGCGGTCCGGCTCTTGTTCCCTGCCTATCGGATTGAGGACGTTGCGGATGGGGTTGTGCTCAAGTGGTAGCTTGACTTTCGTTTGGTAGGTCGAGCACTTCAACTTCGTTGAAGGTCTCGATCCAGACATGTGCCCCACAGCTGAGTGGCGTATCTGGGCGATAGACTACACGAGCAACTTCGTTGCCCTCGCGGTCTTTGATTATGGCCTCATGCGCGTACCGATTGGTTCGGTACGTTTTGCATGTCAAGACAGGCCTTCGAGTTCCGCTCTTTCGGTTCTGTTTGATTGCATGCTGATTGACATGGATAACGGTTTTCATGCGCCGCCATTATCCTCTTCGGCTGTATTGGAGCCCGGCAGGCTCCCTAGCTGGAAGCGGCCTGTAAGCACAGCCAGCATGCCCTCGCGCAACAGCGTAGAAAACGTGATTTTGGTGCTTGTTGCGAATCGGACTACCCGCTGAAACTCCGCATACGTGAAGACACCTGCGATGCGCACTGTTCTGGCTGTATCGGCTTTCGTCCACGATTCATCAGTGACTACGCAGCGCAGCACCTCATGCTCTGTAATGAGCGCTAGCGTACCGATTCGAACCACATCGCTTCGTGTCAAGCGCTTATCTTGTTCGGCGTACTGTTGGATAAAGCAGTCTAGGCTGGCTGCCTCGGATTCTGTTACCATGGCGGTCTTCTTCCACATTCTCGGGTCCTGTACCCGAGAACGTCCGGGACGCGCAGGGTGTGTTTTTGTGTCTGATGCCTCAGTCATAACTAGATGCTACGTAGCATCTAAATTTGGTGTCAAGGATAAAAATTGAACCTCTTCATTTTGTGGGGCTGGGCGGCCTGCCCATTCTGCGCATATATGATACGTGGCTGATGATACTTTTCTACGTGACCGGGATCATGGTGCAGGATTGCCCCATAAGCTGACAGATGGCGCATATGAGCGTATCGCAGACTGGGCTGTTCGACGGGGGCACCCAATCTGGGAGATTCGGGAATCTGAGCCTGGTGATGGTGGCGACGCTGTGCTGGTGCGCAAGCAGGAAGAGCGCGAAGTGGACCTCCGTACAGCCCGTGCTGTGCCGCGGCGTTGCCTTCGTCGAGGAGATCGCGTAGCCTCTATGCGGCGTTCTGGCCTTGATGAGGGGGTTGTAGCGCGCATTGTAGACGCATTGGGAGAAATCCTAGAGGAACTAGACCTGGATGTGGAAAACGATCAGGTGGTTGTGGAGGTCCTGTTTGACGACGGTGCGATGGATGCACTCCATCCCGATATGCTACTGCTGGATGACGCCCTCGTGGACGATGAGCTGGATGCGGCTGCAGATGAGGACGACGAGGATGAGGAGGATGATGGCGCAGAAGAAGGGGAGGAGCCTGAAGAGGGTGACGATTCCGATGCGGAAGACCCATTCTCGTTGGAGGCCGCAGCTGCGGGGCCGTGGACAGAGATTCGTCGAGCCGCGTATCGACTAGCTGATGCGTGGGAAGCGGCTGTAGCACGTGGGGCTCAGGGGCGCCCTTGTAGGGGCTGCAGGAGGCTCTAGTGGCGGACCTCAATGCAGCAATACGTTGTGCTGGGCCATCCTGGTGGGAGCGCCTTTGGCGTAGCCGTCAGGATCCGCCCTCTGCAGGAGAGGTGGAAGAGCGTGCGGAGCCCCCTGGGTACGCTGAGCCAGCTCCTGGCTTGCCGCCTGATCTTGTGGGGCCACATGGAACTGTAACGCACAGCTGGTATGATGCCACTGCGTCCATTCGCGGCTATCGAACTGTTGGTGGTGCATACCCTATTACGCGCGGGAGGGGCCGTCGTAGGCGACCGGACTCTACAGGACCAGGCATCTGGCCGATGATCTCATCTGGAGACGCACCTTGGGTCCCAGACGGGACAAAGGTGCGAGTTCTGGGGCAGGGTAAGGCGCGTGGACCCGAGCGGGGAGAACCACGGGACCTGGCGCGGCGAGATGACCTGGTAGACATCGTCATTGTCGAGCTGCTGGAGTCCCCAGGTCTGCCTGCTGATTTGGTAGGCACGCAATGGGGCATGCGGCCTGAAGACGTATGGGAGTCGCAGACGTTTGACACCAGGCGACGGCCTGCATCTAAGCAGGCTATGCCTATGCCAAGTAGCCTTTCACCTGGTCTTAGCATGCAGGTGAAAGAACTTGCTGAGCATGAGTCGTACAGAAAGAAGCATGAAGTACGATTCACCATAGAAAATGAACGTAGAAAGACTATTGCGTATGTAGCGGCTATTGAAGTACGCCCACGTACCTGGCAAGTAGTTCAATCCTGGACTGATGTAGACGGGCTTGGTGCATACCTGTACGATCGCCTTCTTTCGTGGGTGTCTGATCGTGGTGGAACTCTTGCGTCCGATTCCGATTGGCTGGTATCCGAAGAGGCAAAAAATGTCTGGAAAAAGTTCTACGAACGTGATGATGTAGAGCGGATACCTACCCAGCGTCCTGCACCATTTCGCGATTCTTACGACGTGCATGATGACCCGGCGCTTATGCATCGGTACAGGAAGCGGAGCATGGAGCGTACCGGTGCTGGCGAGCTTGTTGACAGAAGGATTGACGAGCTGGCTGGCACTGATGTGGCTTTGCGGCAGCAACTTGAGGATGCCGCCAGGTCGCTCTATCAGGATGGGTACGAGGACGAAGAGGTAGCCGCGCAGCTTCAGCTACGTCGGCGTCGGAAGGTACTGGAGCGGGCCCCTAACATTGATGGGGCACGGCTAGCGGGCGAAAATAGCCGCTATTGGATCTACGCCCTTACGGCGCACAAGGGCGCTGTTGCGCTAGATCCGAAGCGTAACTGGTGTATCACGCGAGACAAGGCAACCTGGGACCAGTATAAGCACTATGGGTGTCACTTTTGGGTACATGTTTCGAAGGATACAGGTCTCGCAGAGTGGGTCGTAGGGCAGAAGACGGATTTCGGTCCAGATGGTGAGCGCATTAGCGCGATTGAAACCTATTCTGCAGATGATGAGATCCAGCTCAGCATGATTCCTGATGTGCAGGAGTGGCACGTAAACGAATACGGCGCGCGTGATTTGGGTGTTGATTTTCTGCAGAATGTGTTGACTCGGGCTGCTGCAGGCGATCCGGAGATGGTAGACAGGCTAGTTGACGGTGGCCTGAATAGCGTAGAGGCAATTGCACGGCTTGTCACTCAAAAGGCGCTTGACGCACAGATGATAGACGTGCTTTATGAGGGCTTTGAGGCTGCGAGTGAGGGCGATGACCCAGATACAGTTAGACGCCGAATGCTGTGGTTTGGCGGATTGCGTGATGCAATTGCCAGTATTGGGCGACAGGCTGCAATCCTCGTAGAGGGTCGTGCGTACCATGGTACACCAGATGAGTTTGTTGAGCTAGACCACGACAAGTCAGGTCTTGGGACTCATTTCGGCACAGTTCGCGCAGCTTCTGAGCGGCTAGAGTCTGTGACCTTCAGTCCCACCCGGAAAAAGACTCAGAAGCCTGCGACCATAAAGGTCTATGAGCTGCATGTCAAGAACCCCCTAGTACTTACAGACAAGGGTGGGCGGGCTGTAGACCTGGGTCTGTGGCGGTGGTGGGATATCGCAGATGCGCTGGCAGAACTTGGTGTGCTGACACAGTCTCAGCTTGACGACATGTACACACTTATGGGTCCGCCGCCGTGGTATATCCCTCTTGGTGTTCCGCAAGTTGAGCGGCTAGAAACACGAGATGGGAATGTAGTACGGAGGTACGCCTTTCAGTATCTGCGCGATCAGATCGAAGCTGCAGGGTATGATTCAGTCGCCTACGAGAACAAATTTGAGGATGTCGGGTCCACAAGCTACATTGTATGGCGCCCAGATCTGATTGAGCTGGTGGGTGATAGAGGGTGGGACCTAGCGTGGCATGAAACACGAGCCCATCCCACAAAGAGTGAGGGGAAGTTTACTGAATCACAGCTTCCGCACAGAAGCTCACACGCGGTAGCCCGTCGTGTGGCTAACGACCCCGCCGTCGCGACGGTACGATGGAATGGAATTCCGGTTGACATAGAATGGGCTGCTGGGAGTGTCCGCAAGTACGAGGATAGTGATTACGCGCGCTATGTAGTGCCTCCGTATTCGTACGGGTATATCCGAGGTACAGCAGGTGAGGACGGAGAAGAACTCGACTGCTTCGTGAATCCTGACAGCCAGGATGTAGATAATGTTTACATTGTGGCGCAGCGCGCAGGTGCATATGAGGCTGAAGGTGGGGCTGCTCTGGGGTCATTTGACGAGTTTGACCTTGTTCTAGGCGCGTCAGACGAGTCTGAAGCCGAAGCGGTTATGCGGCTGCACTACAATAAGGAACAGGTAGGTTCGGTCTTTGCTGTTCCGGTAGCGGAGTTCCGGTCGTTGGTCCTACCTATTCTGGGTGCGCCTGAGCGCCAAGCAGCGCTCATTGAGCCTGTGTCCATGGATGTGCTCATGCCGCTGGCAACAGAGGCTGCAACTGCACTTCGTGCAGGTGACACTCGCAAGGCTGACGAATTTTTGGTTGCGATGGTCGCACCGTATCTAGACGCATTTCCTGGGTTGGATGCTTGGTTCCAGCCACTGCGTGCCTCTGCAGATGCGCCCCCTATTCTAGGGGGGCAGGTGCTGTACGGTAATGGCCTACCGAAGTTCGACATTCCACCAGGCCCTACGGGGGTTGTGGTAACCCTGAATAGTACTGCGCTGAAGTGGGTACCGATATGGCAGCTGGCCGGTCAGCTTGCGCGTACGATGCAGCATGAGCTGATTCACCTGGAGCAGTTTGCGCGCGGGAAAGGCAAGATTCGACAGGACGAGGCAAAAAACTTCTCCTGGAAGCAGGAGCGCTACCTGGAGCGTCCGATTGAGATTGAGGCCTACGCGCAGGCCATCGCGCGAGATCTCCATGGAGTTGGGTTGGACCCGCGACGAAAGGAGGACCTCCTGAAGGCGCCAGAATACCCTCGATTTGTCGAGGCATATGGAGAGACGCCACACGTAATGAATCGACTGCATCGGCTGATAGCTGAGTACTACGACTGGTACAGCCGTCAGGCAGCCCTCATTGGGGTTGAGGGCCAGGAGGGCGGCATTCCGGTTACGCAGGTAGTTCCGGGCGACCGTGTGCGCCTGCTCGCGCCTGCTGGTGGGCTGCGTGCAGACGCGCTTGCATCTGTGTTTGGTGTAGATCCAGCGGGACCTGTACTGCATGTTCGTGCGCGGGGAATGGACCAGGACCCGGCAGATGGATCGTGGGGCACGGACCTCGTGGAGGCCTCCGTGCCGCTAGAAGATGTAGTGCTTGTTTTGGCTCCTGGTGATCCTCGGGTCAGTTGACAGCCCGGTAGGATCGTGTTCTGCTTGTTACATGCCAATCATTGCCGTGTCCGGGCGCGCAGGCTCCGGTAAAAGTACTGTAGGTCGTATCATTCAGGAGTGCTTGGGGGACGATGTCCTACAGATTGCCTTTGCGGATCCTGTCAAGCAGATTTGCATGGACGTCTTTGATTGGGGTCCAGCTCATGTGTACGGCAACCTGAAAGGTGAGCCTGACTTGCGCTATCCAAGAGCTGCTGCAGAGGGTGTAACCTATCTGACGCCGCGGGAGGCTATGCAAACGCTGGGTACTGATTGGGGGCGTACCGCCTATCCTGGTATCTGGGCTGCTATGGGCGTACGGCGCGCATTGCAGTGGACTACTACGCCGCAGCGCGTTGCAGTCATTACAGATTGCCGTTTTATCAATGAGGCTGAGCTGGTTCGAAAGGAAGGCGGCGCTGTCTGGTTCCTTGGGCGGGACGTGGGTGCGGCAAAGGGCGGCCTTGGTAGCCACCCATCTGAGACAGAGATGCTATCCGATGACTTTCAGTCGCTGGTAAGCCTCCACATCGAGAATCAGCCTACGCTCAGTGACTTGGCAGACCAGGTACGCGGGCAGCTATGGGCTGCAGGCCTATTGAGCCCGCCGGACCGGTCTGCACAGGAGCAGGCGTGGGAAGAGCGCTATAGGCGAGGAAGTAGCTCATGAGGACGCAGCTCCCATTTCTGCTTGGTGTGGCGATTCCAGTACTTCTGGTTGCGTGGCTAGGCATACATGTTCGGCAGCAGGATCAACTGCTTGCGCAGGAAGCTGCGCGTGCGCGTATTGCGTACGCACATGTACGTCAGCAGTTTTTGCTAGTAGACGAAAGGCTAGCTGCGTGCCAGACACGGGCTACAGCAGCCAGAACAAGAGTGGTGCAGCTCGAACGTCTGTTGTCATTGCACGATAGCAACGTACTTCGATCTTTGGCCACAACCCCAGCACCGCAGGTAATTGTAGTGAGTCGTATGAAAGCGCTTCCTCAGTTTCCGGATTAGGCGCTATTTCTGCGTGGCAAACCGTTGAATAGCGGCAATGCCCGCCTCCATTCTCTGTCGACCCGGCCCAAATGATCGAGCGGGACGAGATAATCCTTTCCTTCTTCCGTCCACTGCGTGTCATCACCGACCATCTTAATCATCCCTTTATCGAACATCATCGCTCAGGTCCCAGCGCTCTTCATCGGGCTCTGGATAGTCCCCAATCTCCTGCAGCGTGGCTTCATAGGCGCCATACTCTTGGTCCTGCTCCCCGCTGAGCCATCGACGTCGACTTCGAAGAATTTCAATCTGATCTTCCACTGTATCCATTAGCGTAGTGTAGGAAGAATCAGAGAAGTTTGATTCTTCCTCTGCTTGCATCGACTGATGGAGCAAGCGCAGCGTGGTGGGCCAGCCTTCTACCGATGCAATTACAGAGACTGCCTCTGCCAAGCGCAGCGCATAGTCTCGATAGCTCTGACGGCCCGGTAGATCGACGTCAATAGGAGGGTGCCCGTTCTGATGCTTCTGCATCCAACCTAGCTGTCGGTCAACCCAACCGGCGTCATTGAGGAGCGTTCGAAGCGCAGTCAGACGAACACGTCGGAGAGTCTTCGCGCTGAGCTTGATGTGCGCACCGTCAGGAAGCTCGAGCGTTTCCCGAAGAGAGTCATTGGCGTCTGGCTGCTCCTTCTGCTGAAGTTCAATTACTAGCTCTGCTAGGACATGCAGATGATTCGTAAGATTCTCGATGGTCTCCTCTTGAATTTTGATCTTCAGCTCAAGCTCAGATCGAGAGAGCCTCTTCACATGATTCATATGATAATCACTCATACCTCGTTCCTTTCTCATTGGATGATAGGTAGTGTTGATCGCTGATCGCGCATCTGATGGTATGCCACACGCCTCGTCCTAGGTCCATGCAGTGGATTCAAGATGACTGATGCGCGATGCTCCTTCACTTGACCAGAGCAGTCACGACACGCATAGCATTGAAGCTCTGAGCTATAGAAGCGACACATGAGTCCAGTGGCCCCGGCTGCTTTGACCTTTACAATCTCTGCCCGTGCCTGCTTTGTGTCGTCGGGGAGTGTCAGGAAGACACGCCAGCCGCGCGACCAGGCCTCAATAGCGTCCTCTGCGGACGAACAGGATGCCATGGACACCCGCGCCCAGGCAGGATCGATCGTCCGCCACATCGCATCGTAGGACGTGTGATTGCGTCCTTCGATGAGCGCTTCGGCTAACTCCAGTGGCATAGCGCTAGGATTTCCAAACGCACCGAGTCGAATAGCAGCAGAGCCTAGGAGCCGGTCTCGCTCTCTAGCTGAGAGCTGCATGAAGTCGACACGCGGTAGTTGATTGAACCGTTGATAGAAACCAGACAGTGTGATGCGATTAACATAGCACGCCGACTCCATCTCACAGTCACCACAGAGTCATCAGCTCATCAGCTTGATGCCCGCCTCGATGATGTCCAGGACCTCTCGCGCGCGCTGGAGCGCGCTGTAGGCACGGACCCCCGCGGCGATGGGCGGGCGGCCCAGGCGCTGACGGTACAGCGCGGACGCAGCCTCGCGACGCGCGGTGCGCAGGTCCGCGTTGACGGACACCAGCGAGGCGACCACCCAATCGAAGGCTGCCGTCGGCGCGATGCAGAGCAGTACGTCAACGCGCTGCGCGGCAGCGTCGACGTCCGCGAGGTCCGCGGTCGGGGGGTTTGTGATTAGGTTGATCGTGTCGGTCATGATCTTGTGTCCTTTCCAGGCCCAGTGCTAGCGACGATCGGTGAACCAGCGGCGCGAGCCGAGCCTGACAGCGTCGTGGTTCTTGACAATGCAGCGATCGTGCATCGCGTAGCGCGCACCCTCGGGCCGGTAGACCCACACCCACTTGCCGGACTGCTCCTCGCGGTACGTGTGGTGCAGAGTGTATGCGACCTTGGCGATCTTGGTGGTGGCGCTCATGGGATGACTATACCACATCGCAGGCCAGGCGCGACAGGAAAGTCAACAGCGCATGCATTTTTCAGGGTGATCTACCGCTCGAACCTATGGCCCTGAGGTGCGCTCTATCTTCTTCTGCAAGAACAAAGGGTCCCGGAATTGCCTGCGCATACATAACAGATGTAGGGTCTTCATCATGGGCTAGACCGAGAACATGGCCTAGCTCGTGGGCCAGCACTCGCGTACGAAGTTCGGGCTGAACGTCCGAAAAAACGTAGATGGGACTTGACAGGATGGCTCCATCTGCTGCAACGCGCAGGCGCGTTAGTCCTTGTACGGTTGGATCGGCTTCACGGGGACGCACTGCTACGAGCAGCATCCCGGCCTCACCGCGCTCTAGGGCAGTAATGAAGTTCTGCCCACTAGCGGGACCCATAAGCATGAAGGGGCCCGTGCTGTTGTCTTCCCCAGGTGCTGTAAGGCTATGATTCCACCACGAAATTGCGTCTTTCAGCGGCTGTAGCCATCCCGTTAGCGGTGCCTGGTAAAAAATAAGCACAGGAAGGTATTGCGCGGGCATGTATAGTGCGGTACCTTGTTTGTCATCCAAGGCCGTCTGCGAACGTGGGCGGAAGAGGGAGAGGAATCGAGACCAACAGCTCATAGAAAAAAGATACATGAGCAGGGTTGACAATCCAAGAAGTTTTTGAGAGAGTAGATTTCAGCTGATGGCGATAACCACCAGCTGGAAAAAACGGGAAGTGCTTAGGGGAGCGGGGACTCTCGCCTGGCTGTAAACCAGGTCGCCTTTGGCGCTAGTGGTTCGACTCCATCACTTCCCAATGTTGGGCCTAGGCCCGTGACAACTGAATACGTATTTTGGATACGACGGACTGGTGCGCATGGCGTTCCAGGACGTCAGCCGAAAGGTATGCAGAGGACTTTACTGGTTCGGCATAGCTTCGGCACCGGAACCATGGCGTAATTGGCAGCGTAGCGGGCTCTTACCCCGCCGGTATGGGTTCGACTCCCTTTGGTTCCATGGGGTATGGCGAGAAGGACGCGCAGGAGACTTTGAATCTCCGGGTCTAGGTTCGATTCCTAGTACCCCAAAAACCCCTAAACTCATAGTGCTCTCTCGTCTAACGGCAGGACAGCGGACTCTGGATCCGCGAGTTGGGGTTCGAATCCCTGGAGAGCAGATGCCCTTGCAGCTCTAAGGCAGAGCAGCGCCTTTGTAACGCGCAGGTCACGGTTCGATTCCGTGCGGGGGCTTGGGGAGGCCAGATAGACGCCTGGCTAGGATCCATACATTGGATGAAAGTAGGGTTCTTGGCTACTTGCTGGGACTCGTATTCGTATGTATCCACCCCTCGGTAGCCTCGGCGGGGGCTAGATGGCTGCGGATGGTGCCCGCGGTACATGACACCCTTTGATTTGCTGGCCCATCAGCCCTTTCGCGCAGTAGGCAATCTGCGACATGTACAAACGTGAGCGGCGGCGCGTTTGTGCTAGACATGCGGCTCCGCCGCAACTTGTACTCCTAGCTATCTGGTGAAAGCACCGGCCTGTTAGCCCGGCTAAGCAGGGTTCGATTCCCTGGGAGTACGTCCGGTAGCCTGTGTGGCATAATGGGACTAAATGCGCCTGTGCCGCTCTCAGTTGATAGGAGTTGACTGAGGGCACAGCCAGGAGATATGGGTTCGAACCCCTTCACAGGTTACAGAGTTCGTTTTTGGTCTGCCCGCGTGGACAAATGGTAAAGTCGCCGGTTTTAGAAGCCGTAGTTTGTCGGTTCGACTCCGACCGTGGGCATGCAGGCCGAATGTCAGGTTGCTTACAGATCTGCGGTGCTAGCACTGCTAGGTTTGGACCATGCAACCCGCAATTTTTTGCCTGTATCTGTTTCTGCTTGATTTCTCACCTTGCAGAAGCTAGAGTTCTTCTTGCGTGTGTTTCCTTCTCTTGCTATCTCTGCCTGTGCGCCACTAGTAGTGCAATACTAGCTGCAACTGGTACGGCAATACCAATCAGGTAGGGAAGTAGTAAGTAGTTCATGTGGTACTTCGGCCAGGCCGAATGCATGTGTGTAACCGCTTTTGCGTAAAGAGCTTTGTATAAACCCGCACGTGCAATTTTTTGTCTGGTTTTGCGTGCATAGACCAACTGGCAGAGTCGCCGGTTTCAGTAACCGGATGTTGGGGGTTCGACTCCCTCTGCACGCACATTGAGGCCGAAGGTAGTCCGTTCTCTCAACACCATAATGCGGACAACCAGTTTTTTGCCTCATGGTTTCTTTTAGCTTGCGCATGTAGACCAATTTGGTAGAGTCGCTGTCCTGAGTAGGCAGAGGTTACAGGTTCGAATCCTGTTATGCGCAAGGGGTGGTTGCCTGAGTGGTAAAGGCGCCGGTTGCTAACCGGAGTGGAGGTAACACTTACGGGGGTTCGATTCCCTCACCGCCCGTCTCTAGGCCGAGCGAGAATTGATTATAGCTGGGAGCCCGTGGTTCCTTTGCGCAATCAGGTTCGAGTCCTGGTGGCTGCTGATTGGTAGTCATAGCTCAATTGGTAGAGCGTCGGATAAAAGGTCAATTTTCAAGTTTTTTGCCTAGGGTTCTGCCCCTGTAGTTCAGTGGCTACAACGCCGGGGTCTCAACCCGGAGACCGGGGTTCAATTCCCCGCAGGGGCAACGCGCCGGATAAGGGACCGGCTACTGGGGGTGGCGAAAGATACAGAGGGCCTGCGCGCTCAGACTGTATTCCCAAGAATGAACCGGGTTTCCTTTTCCGGAAAACACGCTCTGGACCTCGGATGGGGTCGGTACGAGAGGTACCGAAATGTGACTGTGCCCGTAGGGCGGCTGAGCGCAGATCCAGTCGTAAGACCACTACAGCATAGGCACAAACCTCTCATTTTTGCGGGATGGTTGTTGGATTTCCTCGCAGGTCTCATAAGCCTGTGCACGCTGGTTCGATTCCAGCTCCCGCCCTTGACCATCTTGTCCTGGTTGGGCATTATGGGCTGCAAACCCATAGGGCCGGGTTCGACTCCCGGGATGGTCTGTCTACGCCCCTGAAACGAGTGGTATAGTGACCGGACTTTCAAGCCGGGGTTCCGGGTTCGATTCCCGGCAGGGGTACTGTTATGCTGCGCTCCGGATTGCGGGCGCGAGGTCGGCCGCCGCCGAGCAGAAGCTCAGGGTTGGGGCCCATCGAGAGGACGACCTGTACAGGGGTGAGGGCGCGAGGTGTGCCGCCTGGTTCGGGACCAGGACATTGGAGGGTTCGACTCCCTCTACCCCTAATGCCTGAAGTGGCCGCCAAGCAGTATTTTACTCCTGGTACTAGACATGACAGACTTCATCTGCCCATCTATTGGGTATGAAGCGGTTCATGTCTTTGATGTCACGGCAGTACACTGTACGAGTGGTTCACCTTGTAGGTGTAGCACTTGCAGGAACAGCAGCAGGGATGCTACTGTGTAGTGTACTTCAACAGCTCAGCGCCTGAATGGCGTTGAGAGGCGTACACTATGATATAAATGGGTGTGCGACTTAGGCGCGTAGTAGGGTGGTTCTCCACGCTCGGCTGATAACCGAGAGATTCTGGTTCGATTCCAGGCGCGCCTAACGGGTCCTTAGCTCAGCAGGTAGTAGCAGGAGGTTTTTACCCTCAAGGTCGTAGGTTCGATCCCTACAGGGCCCACAAAGTTTGTTCGTGCGTGGGTTGACTTTGCTATTGCGCATGTGAAGAACTAGGGGTATGCGAGTTCCACTGACGCAGGTACTAGCTCTTCTGGCCGTGGTTGCTCTGGGATCATGTGAGATCTCATATCCGCAAACCCCAGAGGAATCTCCGGATACGGTTTATTTTCGGTTTGAGTGTAGGTGGCTGGCAACACCAGTGCTTGCCGGTATTTTGGAGCTTCCTGTAGAGCAGCTCAGGGGAAAACCCCCTGAGTACTACACCGGAAGCGTGCAGTGTCAGGACCCGGAGACCCCAGGGATGACTTGCAGGTTTGTAGGGGTTATCAAGCCTGATGGGGGTGTGGCTGATGGCGGCTAAGGCCGTGTCGATTTCGGAAGATTCTTCTTGCGAATGACAGGGTGTTGTGTGTAGATTGGGATTGTAAGAAATACGGTGCCTGTACGCTAACGGCTAGGCGGCCTGCCTGTGACGCAGGTGGTGCGGGTTCGATTCCCGTCAGGTACCCACCGGAGTGTAGCTCAGTTTGCGAAGAGCGCCTGCTTAGGGAGCAGGAGGCCGGAGGTTCGAATCCTCTCACTCCGATCTTTGATAATCGAGAAGACGTTTTTCGGGGCGTAGCTCAGGCTGGTAGAGCACCTGCTTTGGGAGCAGGGGGTCGTCGGTTCGAATCCGGCTGCCCCGAGTTCATCGCACCTCCTTCAGGGAGTGGAGCACGTTAGAGTCTCTTTGGAGGGTGGTTGGCGCCTCGCATTGCTCTGCGAGGTAGAGGGGCCGATTCCCCTCAGGTGCGATAGAAGACCGTCTGGTCAGGACGGTGTCAGGGTTGAAACTTCTCGGCCGGGGAGTGGAACGAAGACGGGTCCCCCATTACGGGATTCCACCCGATGACATACCCTTCACTGGAAGCTAAAGTGGAGAGGCTGACCTGCTGCGAGTGTAGCTCAATTGGTAGAGCGCCTGCCTTCCAAGCAGGATGTTGAGGGTTCGAGCCCCTTTGCTCGCTTGGTTTGACACCCAGAGTGAAAAGTTCACTCTCGCTCCAGGTGGCACTGGGTCGGTAAGCCCCTAAAATGCTTGGGGTAAGCGAGAGAAGAGAGGCTAAAAGCCGTGATGCCTCTCAATTTGGGGGCGTAGCTCAGTTGGGAGAGCGCGGGCTTTGCAAGCCTGAGGTCGTGGGTTCGACTCCCATCGCTTCCAAATGCTGGCATGATCGTGCCGCTGTCCGACGGGGTGGTGGGCGTGAAGCAGCATGCTGTCGACGGGCAGCACCTGGGGACGTAGCTCAACGGGAGAGCAGCTGCCTGGCGTGCAGCAGGTTGCGAGTTCGATTCTCGCCGTTTCCAAGTCCCGGACCCGTCCGGGCTAGTGTGAGTATGAAAATGTGGTGCGGGCGCCGGGGGAGGGTGCGCGGGAACCCTCTAAACCGGGTCACATTGGGATTCGCCACGAGGGGTTTTCTAGGGGCCCCTCTCATACTCGTGCATGATGCGTCGCTTATTGATTTGCGGGGTGAGGTGGGTTACAATAGCGCCGTGTTTTGTGTTATAGCACTGTGCGCTCACCTCGGGGGTTCGATTCCCCCAGCGCATTTTCTGGTATCACAGCGCCCAAGAGCGGGAGCTGCAGGTACCGAGTGGGGTAATATTCTCCTACCGGAGGCTGCTGGGTAGGCCACTGCGTTGTCAGCGCAGCGTTGGCGAGTTCGATTCTCGTCGGTAGGGTAAGGCAGGGTAGCTTATGTGGGTATAAGCGACGGACTGAAAATCCGTAGATTCCAGTTCGACTCTGGACTCTGCCAAAGTAGAGATTTTCCTTGTTGGGTGCTAGTTCAATTGGTAGAATGGCGGATTCCAAATCCGTGGATAGGGGTTCGAACCCTCTGCACCCTGTAATGGGCTCGTGGTGGTAATGGGAGCATCTCCCCCTCGCACGGGGATGGTCGGGGTTCGATTCCCCGCGAGTCCAAGTTTTTAGCTGTGGGGGGCTTGCGCAAGACAGATTGCGTATGCCTGTATGGATTACATGGGTCAGCCGCAGGTAAAACTGGCGCAGCAGTATGTGCGCACTTGTGCACAGCGTCTAGAGCTGGGACACTGGCTTCTGACAGTTGAGGATGGTGGCGCATCCGAAGACTATGCGGATGTCGCCAGGATTGGTACGACGGCTGCGCACATCAAGCTGTATCAGCAGTTCTGGGCTGCATCCAGTGACTTGAAACGGCTAACAGTAGCCCATGAGCTGATGCACTTGCACACATGGACCCTAGCAGAGCTTGTGCCTGATTCACACGCTGCTTCCAGGTCTGAAGTTGAAGAACGGCTGGTGGATACACTGGCCGATATCATCGCGCCCTACCTGCCGTCTTGGCGCGGTAGGAGCTGGCGACGATGAGAGATATCTGGAGTAGCACACCGCAGGGTGTATTTCGGGCCCGCAAGTGGACAGGAGACCTTGTAGGTCTTGTGCTGCCTGATATTCACATTCCGGCGCATGATTGGAAAAAGCTGAACCTGGTTTTGGCGTGCGCCCGTACTCTACGTCTGGACTTTTCGATCCAGCTTGGAGACCTGCTTGACTTTTCGGCACTTGGGAAGTGGGCTGCGGATTCTCCTGGGACTGTTGAGGGTGAGCGGATGGTGGATGACTTCAGTCATGCGCACCAGTTTCTTGACCAGTGGGCCCAGGCTGTACGGACAAAGAATCCTGACTGTGCCCTCTTTGTGCTTGAGGGAAATCACGAGCAGCGAATCCAACGCCTCTGTGATCGAATACCGTACTTTCGGGGTATCTTTCACCTTCCAAATGTGCTAGCCTTTGATGACTTGGGAATATCATGGGTACCATCCTTTTCGGAGACGAAGATGCTCCGTTTTGACTGGGTGGGCACGACTATTCGGTCACGCATGTTGAGTCGAAATGACTGGACATCTGGTGAAGGTATTGGGTACATTCACGGCTGGTATCACAACCAGCACCACGCAAAGGCCCATGCAGAGAAGTATGGCCGTGCTCAGCCATTGATTTACGGTCACACACACGATGTGCAGACCTATACCAGCCATGCGTTCGGTCATCCGAGACCGTACACAGCCTCGCTGGGCCATTTGAGGCTGGCTGACCCTGAGTACATCAAGGGGTCAGAGCGCTGGCAGTCTGCTTTTGCGCTAGTCTACCAGTCTGCAGATGCGCCTGGTGTGTGGGATATAGAAATTGTGCGGATTGCTGAAGATGCAAAGGGCAACTCGCATTTCTGGTGTCAGGGTCGACACTGGTCGACAAGAGGTGGTGTACGTGGCTGATACGGCAGAAGCCAACATGCTTAGGGCTCTTGCGGCGGCGCCACCGGGGGCCGCGCTAACGCGCACAGAGCTGGTACAGGCCTCCGGAAAATCGCCTGAGACGGCTCGGATTCGATTGACCGCTATGGTCAAGGCTGGAACAGTGGAGCGCTGCCCCACAGATCATGGCGATGTCTTTCGGCTAGTGCAGGCTGCTCCAGTACTGCCTGTACGGGCTCAGCCTGCAGTAGACTCGAAAGACCTCGTAGATGAGCTACGCGACGCATATGAGGCGCGCATGAAGGCTGAAATTCGCGTGCAGGAACTCGAAAAACTTGTACGCGAGCGCTTGACATGAAGCGCCTAAGATGTGAGAGTTAGATAGTCAGATTGACGAGATGGTAGGCCGAACGAGCAACCCTTATTGGCTGAAACAAAAAATGGGTCGCTCAATTTCTTTGCCTACTCTGTCTCTGTAGTCCAACTGGAGAGGACGCAGGCTTGCGAAGCCTGAAATCCGGGTTCGAGTCCTGGCAGAGATGCTATAACCTAGACCTGACTAGGTTAGCAGCACAGCAGAAACAGCACAGGGGTGGAAAGCTGGGATTTTTTCAGGCACCTGGCTAAACCACTCTGAAAAAATCAGAGGTGTGCCGGAGTACTGCGACCAAGTACAGCTAAAGCTGTTTCGGGTGTTAGCTAATTGTGCGCATCCGAGAGCGTGCTCCTCTGCTATGCTGCGATTTTTTGCTCCTGTGGTGTAAATGGATGCATCCCTGGCTTCGAACCAGGAGGCTGTAGGTTCAAGTCCTATCAGGAGTTTCGCGCCGTGTGCTGATGGACAGCAGCAGAGCTTCTAACTCTGCCTTTTGGGGTTCGAATCCTCCTCGGCGCATGCACCTATCGTCTAACGGATAGGATGGCCCCCTCCTAAGGGGCTGATTGAGGTTCGAATCCTCATAGGTGCGCTTTTTTGCGCTTGCTTAGGCGCACCAAGTTTGGCATGGTTCAACTTATGCCAAGGTACGATTACACCTGCGAGACATGCGGGTGGTGTGGAGAGCTGATAGCGTCGCTTGCTGAACGCGACAGGCAGGTTTGCCCTGCTGAAAGGGCCCTGGAAGCTTCAGATCAGCAAATAGAAGCTCCTGTATGTGGATGCCCGCTCCAGCGGGCTGAGTTGTCTGGTACCACAAGTAGGATGAAATACGGGTGGAAGCCATAACAATGCAAGTATAGTGTAAGGGTAACATCCTTGGCCAGGGATGCAGGTTCGAGTCCTGCCACTTGCATAGCAGTACCTTCTTTGCGGCTCTCACTGTCACTACGCAAGGATTGTGCTGCTACCTACCAGGAAGGGCGCAAGGCGTGCCGAGCGGCCCATAACCGCTTGCTGCAGGGTTCGATTCCCTGTCCTGGTAAACGGCGCGTAGCTCAATGGCCGAGCAGCGGGTCTACACCCCGTGGATGGAGGTTCAAGTCCTCTCGCGCCGACTTTTACGCTTGTGCCAGCTCCAAGCACATATGTATAGCCTGTGATTTCTGCTACAGAGTCTACGACACCTACGGCATCACAGGAAGTACGTCGCGCATGCACAGAAATAGAGTCCCTTCTAACCCTGCTAAAGGGGTATTCTAAGGACGGCGATGACAGATCCGGATCTGAAACTGTTGATGGGGCGGCTAATCGAGGGGCTGGAGACAGTACGGAATGCGCTGGCAAAGCTCGACGAGCAGGTCTCGCTCCTGCGCGAGATTCGCAGCACGCATCAGACCCGGATTGATGGGCTGGAAGCAGACCTTCAGGACCTTAGGGTATCTTTCCTCCAGCTTTCCGCAAAGCGGGAGGATCTTCAGCTAGAGCTACAGACTCTGATGTCTCGTATGGATAAGGTGATGGTCCTTCTGGATACAGCTGCACAAGAGCGCAAGGATGAGCTGCAGCTGCAGCGCTATCGGCGGCTGGCTGAGGACATCCTCAAGATGCTTGTTGCAGCTGGAGCTGCATTGGGGGTTGACAGGCTATCCGGCGGGTAGTACTATCGTAAGCGTAAGACAAAGGCCTGCGTAGACTAACTGGTAACGTCATCCGACTCAAAATCGGAGGTTAGAGGTTCGAATCCTCTTGCGGGCAGAAAGGGCAAACATGGATACTCTGGTGCTCAATCAAAGCTGGATGCCGATTGACCACATCTCCTGGGAACGGGCTGTGACGCTGTGGTTCCTTGACAAGGCCGAGATTGTGGCAGAGTATGCTGATCGAGTTGTTCGATCAGCCGGGTTTGAGATGGCCGTACCGGCGGTGATCCGCCTGCTGAGGGACGTGCGAACTCGTAAGGCTGCACGATTCTCGCGACATAACGTTTTTCTGCGAGACTGCGGCCGGTGTTGCTACTGTGGGGTAGCCGTAGCCATGAAGGATGGTAGCTATGACCACGTCATTCCACGAGCCCAGGGGGGCCGTACTGTATGGGAGAACGTGGTCTGGTGCTGCATCCCGTGTAACCAGCGAAAGGGTGGGCGTACACCTGAGCAGGCTCGGATGACCTTGAAGTCCTGGCCTGCGAAGCCTAAGTCACTGCCCAATCAACGGCCGCGACTGCCCAGGCAGATTCCAGAGGATTGGAAGGCATGGCTCCAAGGGCAGATGTACTTCCACGCGCCATTGGAGGAAGACTAGTAGTAGTCACTGCAGCTGGCGTAATAGCCACAACGAGTGCAAACAAGTTTGCACTTGCGCTCTGTCAAAGTTTGTGTACAGTTGAGGCACACACGAACGACCCGTTCTGGTTCTGCGATTACGGTGGTCGTTCTGGTTTGGTTCGGGTTCTGGTTCGGGTCGTTCGTTGTGCTGTCTGACATAGTAGATACATTGGAGTCAATCCGGCTGGATGAGGACCACGCTTGGAAAGCGTGGGGCGCTTAGTCGTTTGGGGGTTCGAGTCCCTCTGGCTCCGCTTGGGAAGGTGCGATGCACTGGTGCATAACAGGCCTTGAAAGCCTGCGGGCGTTCCGGCGTCGGGGTTCGACTCCTCCACCTTCCTTTCCTTTTTGCCTGTTTCTGGAGCCGATCCGGCTGGATGAGGACCCTGCTTCGAAAGCAGGTGCGCCTACGTGCGTTGAGTGTTCGAGTCACTCCGGTTCCGACTTTTTTTGTTGACGCAGATCCGAATACGTATTCTAGTGCTGTCTATGACTGACAGCAAAAACGTGCCCATTGAATTCCAGCCAGCTAGTGACTACTTGCTCATTCGCGTAGATTGGGTCGAGCGCTCGGCACTCGAACTCGATCAGGATCCTACCCTTTTGCCCTCAGGTGTAGTTCTGGCCGTTGGTCCTGGACGTATCCTAGCTTCCGGAGAACGTCTTCCGATTTCCTACTCTGTAGGGGATCATGTGATGGTCCGTGCTGATAGCTTGTGTCTCCTGCCCATCCGCGAGGACCCGCGTGAGGTAGTCGCACTGGTGCAGGAAGACCATGTGCTAGGTGCGATGCAGAATGCGCAACCAGGTAGCTGTTGGTTCAAAGCACGAGGCTCAAAGTACAGTTGACATAAAACGGCCTATGCGCTAGTATAGACCCATGTTCAACCTGGATCCCGACACTATCGACATGCTTACTGCCAGGGCGGATGGCGCTTTGGATACGTTCTGTACTGAGGCCGACCTCAGTGCAATCCGCGATGCTATCGCGCATGATGCGTGTGCGCCGTTTGGCGCGATTCGGCGCGCGCGTGAGCGGTTCGGGTTGAGCCTGATGGACGCGAAGCGCCTGGTTGAGGACCTGACTCGGCGGATGCGGGGATGAGAATTCTATTTCTTGACTTCGATGGAGTACTCAACTCGCGCAGCTGCGACTTTTCTGCTGCGTCAGGTAGGCCCTACCTAAACCCTAAGATGGGTCAACGGCTGCAGCAGCTTTGTAGCGAGACTGCGGCGCGCCTGGTAGTGGTGTCTACCTGGCGCGTGTATTTGCCTTTCGAGCAGCTCCAGGCGCGTCTCGTGGAGTGTGGCGTAACTGCCGAGGTTATCGGCTGCACGCCGGACCTCCTCGCAGACAGCGAGGTGTCTACTATCTACCTGGTGGGACCGTATTTGCGTGGCAAAGAGGTTGACTGGTGGCTGCAACACAATGGTGAGGATGTCTCCTCGTATGCCATTCTGGACGATGTAGACGATTATGGCCCGCGGCATAAAGACAGGCTGATTCTGACGGATTACGCTTTTGGGCTCCAAGATAGCGATGTGGCTCTTGCGCGCCAGAAGCTTCTAGTAGATCATGCCTAGCATGTTTTGCATTTCATGCGGTGGCGAGCGCAAGTCGTTTGCACATCCTGATGGTAGGGAGCACCAGTGCAGTGCTGAGCGGCCATGCTTTTTGGCCACGTGCCACTTCTGCCGTGCGGATAGCGCAGAGGCGCTGTCCGCCCTTGCGGACGCACTTAGTGCGCAGCCGGATGCGGCCATCACCCAAGTACTAGCTAGTGTTCTTGGTTTGGACCTTGATCATCTTCGGGCTGAGGGTGGTGCAGGTCAGCCTGCCGATCGGGATTTTGCCCAGCTGCTACGCAATTTCACGGCAAATCACCTAGCAGGGTACGTGGATGCACAGGTAGACCCAAGAGACTACTCGCAGGATGATGTTAGTAGCTTTTTGGGTATGCAAAGAGCACTTCAAGCGCTACTATCTGCGCGTACAGCAACAGAGGCGGCGGCGGCTGAGCAGATCGCTCGCGCAGCGCTAAGGGGTAGTAAGGCATGAAGAACTGGGAGTTTCATCTTGGTGTGCTTGAGTCGGAAGATGTTGAGGAAGAGGTTCAAGTGCAGCTGATCATGGTCTTTGACCAGACAATCCCGATGATGGCGCTGCCTGAGGCTGCGCATACGGCTGCACAAGATCTGCTTACCGCTATCGAGTCGGGTGACTTCATTCGAGGTGCGGCGTCCAAGATAGCAGCTGCCATTATCGCTCTTGATATCCCGGCAGGAGATCTGAACTGATGCACGCTGAGACACGTTTGCGCAGTGCGGCGGTTGCCGCATCTATTTCGCTTCTGAAGCAGACAGGGCATGAGCTACATGTGCGCACACGGATGCAAGATATGCCGCGTACGCGGCGTGAATTCTCTGACGCCTATCATCGGGGGCGGAACATCTGGGTTTATCTCCCCGATAAGCTAACGCTAGAGGGTGTTTGCAACACGCTTCTGCATGAAGTTGCGCACGCTATTATGGCGCAGAACGCTTCATACCGCTATGGGCGTGACTGGCAGCCGGAATACCGCTCCAGGCGGGGGTATCGCTGTAGTCCTCGTGCGGCGCTTGTAGAAGACAGCCGTATTGAGAAAAACGCATGTGATGCGCAGTATGTGCTATTTGTGCTTCTGGGGATGCCCACGCGGGTGATTACCGAGGTGCAGCACAACATGTCTGCACCCAG
>Ga0099850_1000128_pt1 | contig 31489 bp, 35 predicted proteins | sample CB_VirMetaG_5_FD_79182 | JGI IMG/M metagenome (GOLD analysis project Ga0099850, IMG submission 79182) | Freshwater to marine saline gradient viral communities from Chesapeake Bay - CB_1508_1D Viral MetaG | ecosystem: Environmental > Aquatic > Marine > Coastal | place: USA: Chesapeake Bay... | reverse complement strand
CCTGGGGTCATAAAGCTACCAGAACTAGGTAAGGACGTAGAAGCTTCCACCATCATGGATGACTTTGGGACTATGTGGAAAGAAGGGAAAGAGCTTTTCCTAGACAAATCATCCGCTCACCATTCCTGCGCTCTCTACATGACCCGGAGAGACATTTTTCATTTGTGGAACAAGGTTCTCTTTGTTGGGAACTTGGACGTCGGAATATTAAGTATGCACTGGTGTGCCCCCCTGGAGAAACTACCTGTACCACCTGAGACTTCCCGTGGCGAGAGACTCGCCAAGGAGCTTATCGGGGAATTAACTTCTATAATTTATTCTGCCAAAGAAAGGAAAAGGATTCTAGGATGATGAATGTGCTCAATGTAACAGGTAATCTTTCCCCTCAGAGGAAAGAATGTCTATGCAACAACTGTATGCGTGCCCGCAAGCTAATGGCACTGGGGTTTAGCCCTTATGCTGTGAGGGAGTTTCTAGAGAAAGGAGAAGGTCTGGAGGTTCACAATGAAGAAACATTGTAAGAAGGGCTATAGCTGTGGGGCTAGTTGTATCCCCACCAAGAAAGGGGTAAAAGAAACTAATTGGGGATACGAAGTGGAATTGGAGGAAGAGGCTTAATGTTAAAGAAAAGGTGCAAAACAGGGAAACCATGTGGCTACAGTTGTATTGGTGACAATAAAACCTGTAGAAGTGAACTGGGGCAAAGCTCTTCCAACCTATTGGAGGCTAGGGCAAACCTACCTTCCTACCTCCGCTTTTCCGAGCAAGGGGAGAAATTCCTCCAAGAAATACCTGGATGGAAAGAAGCTGACGAAGCAGTTAAGAACGCTCCGACGGAAACTGTACGGAGGAAGGCTGAACGGGCCAGGGAGGAACTGGTACTTAACACTATCCTGAAAACAGGTTCTCAAGAACGCCACCGTCCCCCCATCAAGGACTGTTGCACCTCTGAAGAAACACAGTCCATGCACCCTAATCTTAGGCTGATGAACGATGAGGAAGGAGACAGGGCTTGGGATAATGCCAATGCCTTTACAAAACTCATGGGTGGGGCGAATTTCTATGAAGGGGAGGAAGGTATTCTCCTGGTCTACGATGGCCCAAGACCCTGGGCAATAAGTTGGCCAGAGCCAGTTATAAATATTGGAGCCAACAACCCTAAAGAAATCTTTCACGAGTTAGGGCACCTATGGGAAGATGGGAACCCTGAAGTCTTGAAAGCCGCCGTGGAATTCAGGGACAGTAGGAAAAGCTCTGAAGGAGCCCAAAAGCTAAAGAATGGGTTTGGGTCAGATGAAAGAGCTTACCCAGGGAACTTTATCAACCCTTACATGGGAAAGGTTAACCCTGACGGTTCGACAGAAGTAATTTCTATGGGGATACAACACTTCTCTTCAGCCTCCGAAATGGCAGTGTTAAGAAGAGGTGACCCAGAGATGTACAATATGATGATAGGGCTTATCTTGTACCAAAGAGGGAAAAATGGCTAAGAGAAATTGTAAGAAGGGCTATAGCTGTGGGGCTAGTTGTATCTCCACCAGGAAAGCTTGTAGGAAAGAATTCCCCGACGGAATTTCTTTATCCCTAGACGAAAGGGCTGTCATGCTGGCTTACCCAATCTCCGTCAAGTCCCCCGCGGACAAGTTCATGGAAGACGGTAAAAGGTTCCTAGAAGGAATTCCGGGGATGGAAGAGATGGACAGGAAGGTGAGCTATGCCTTTGACAACCTTGGGTACAAGGAGTGGAAGAAGCTGAGAGAGCAGAGGGAAGAAATGGTTCTAAAGTTCCTCCTTCAGGAGGGTGGCAGTGGGAACACCCAACCTCCGGTTAAAACAGAACTCCCACCTTCTTGGTACAAAATTGCTTACCCAAACATAAGGACTATGACCGACAGTGAAGAGGATAAGGCTCTAGGCGCTGCTAGCTCCTTCACAGAGTTACTGGGTGGCCCAGGTTTTGTTAAAAAACCAATACACTTTGTCCATACAGACCCCAGGGCTTGGGCTAACAATGGTTTCCCCCCAGTAATTAACATCGGTGACAACAAACCCACAACTATCTTCCATGAGTTAGGTCACCTGTGGGAAGATAACAATCCCACAATAAGGAAAGCCGCTGTGGACTTCATCGATAAAAGAAGGTTCTCCGAAGAACTTCGCCCCCTGGGTGCAGGCTACAGGGAGGATGAAGTGGCGTATCCTGGGGACTTTTTACACCCATACATGGGTAAGTATTATGAGGACGGTTCTACAGAAGTCATCTCTATGGGGATACAACACTTTGCCTCTGCCACCGAAATGGCCCTACTCCGGAAAGAAGACCCAGGGATGTACAACATGATGATAGGGCTCATCTTACACCAAAGGAAGAAAGGTGGCTAAGAAGAAATGTACCAAGGGCTTTGCCTGTGGCAAAAGCTGTATAGCTAAGAACAAACTCTGTAGGGTGGAACTATCCCCCGAAGCCTCTGCTGTTTTGGACGAGAAGAGAGGGACAGGTAAAACCTTAGACTCCTACATACAAGCCAGTACAGAGTTCCTAGACTCTGTACCGATGGGTGACCTGGAGGGGCAGATAGAAAAGGCTAGAAAAGACCTAAGGAAAAAATATTCCGATAAGAAAGACAGGAAGCTGAGGGACTTGGAAGCCCCGAGGCAAGAAAGAATCCTTGCCGCACTTAAGAAGCTGGGGTCAGTAGACACCCCCAAAATCAGGTGGGAAAGGGAAAATGAGTTCTTCGGCAGAAATCTTACCCCAGATGAAAGAGATGTAGCAGAACAGCAGGTAAACCAATTCATGGAATTAGTAGGCTCCAACCCCTTCGGTAACCTTTCTCTAGGCTTTGTGAAGGAGTCTGACAGGGCTTGGGCGAGGAAAGTACCTTCTTTGGTGAATGTGGGAAATGGTAAGACTTCCACCATGTTCCATGAACTGGGGCACCATGTGGAGTACAACAACCCAGAACTTGCTATAGCAGCAGTAGAGTTCAGAGATAGAAGGGCGACCTCTACAGAAGTGGTTACCAGGGAGAAAGAAGGTTACGGTGCTAATGAACAGTTCTTGCAGGGGAAGTACATCGATGGTTACATGGGGAAAGTGTACGGCAACGGTGCCACGGAGGTTATTTCTATGGGTCTGGAGTGGTTCACCACTCCCTATCGTATGGATTCTCTGCAGAAAAAAGACCCGGAGCTATACAACTTCATCCTAGGTTATCTTGTAAAGAACAGAGGGTAACAATGAGACAGAGGGTCTAGTTGTGTCTCCGCTAGGAAAGGGCGGTCATGCTTGTCATTTTTGGCAAGGTACGCTATAATAGTTGTATCCTCCAGTAAAGGTAAAACCAATGACGAACCTACCGCCAAAGCATGGAGAAGAAACCCCCGCTATTCTCGAGGCAGCCAAACTAGAACTTTAAGGGCGGTTACTATAAAAGTCTGCCAACAAACCTCTCCCCTGCTACTGGTACGGAGGGTAAAATGATATTAACTCTTGAGGAAAAGTCACAATGAAAGTAGAAATCCCTGAAACAGAAGTGTCTGTTGAATTTGATGAAGAGGCTACAGAACCCACCGAGGTTGTCTACCTCGGACTCCCTGAGCCTGTCACCTACATCAAGCTTCTCCTCTCCGAGGAGTTGGGCAGCCGAGGGCATTTTATCGACCCTGAAAGGGAATACCCTGGCGACCTGCAGAAAGGTTTGAACCAAGCCTTTGACCTTGGACTGAAAGTTACTGGGGCTATCCGACCCGCTGCCCCAGAGGGAGCCCAAGACTAAGATGAAGAATAACATGGATAACTTAGAACAATTCCTACAACTGATTGAAAAGTTCTTCTCTGACCAAATTGGAGAGGAAGAATTAGAAAGTGCAACTTCTTCCTTCGACAACCAAGAGGAGCTTTGGGGATACCTCCTTGAAAACCTATGACCAATAAGATTATTAACAAACACTCTACAATTAAAGGCTCCCGCCCGACTGCTGCTTTCATGGAGCCGGGGGAAATTGCCTTGAACCTCCATGCTCAGACCCCTGGGCTCTACTTCAGAGACACAGAAGGGTCTATCAGGAAGATTGGGCCAGCCCACGTTTCAGAAACAGCCCCTCCACAAGCTTCAGTAGGGGAAATGTGGTTAAACCCCCTGAATGGGTACAGCATCAAAGTCTTCAATGGGACAGCATGGCAAGAATGTGGGGCTGTAAGTTATATCTCGGAAAACCCCCCAGAACAACCGTCTGACGGGCAGATGTGGTTCGACCTGGTTTCCTCAGACCTTAAGGTCTACGTCGCTGAACAAGAAAGATGGGTGGGTCAACAAGAGGATAGCCAAGGCATCAGCGCTTCCAACCTTATTTCCCTAGGAACAGGAAACTCTCCCTATGAAATCTTTGTCGATTTCACATCAGGGACAGACTCCTTCACCAACTCCGGGACTGACCAGAGATTACCTTTCAGAACTCTAAACAGAGCGCTGTTGGAAGCGGCGAAGAGAAGTATCCTCCCAGGACAGTTAGACGACTATGACAAGATTCTTATTCGGTGCCGCAACGGTAGCAATGTAGTATTTAACCGGCCAGGCGCTTCTTCCCTGGAAGACATTACCCTAGCCAGAAACTGGGGAGACCCCACTTACCAAAGGTTCCTTGACGGAAGCAGCCTGCTCCTCGCCAATGTCGATTGGATTGCAGGGAAGTCCTTCAACGCTCTGAATTCGGCTTACCGAACGTCCTCAGAGACTCCTATAGACACCCCCACAACGATGGAAGTCAAAGGTTTCCTCAGGGGGGCAGTAGAAGCCGTCGCCCAAGACTTGAGGTCTGGGGGGAACAGCCACACAACTTTCTTCGCCAAAGGCTTCTATGACGGTAACGGTGTATTGACCGCCTTTACCGACTTGTTAGTCAAGGATTTGTTCGTCACTGTGGCTACCCCAGAGCTAAGAGCGAGGTGCCTCTTGGCTATCCAGAACAGAGGGGCGTTTGTGGATGACACTATCTCTGCCGATTTGGCTGCGGAAGGGGCAGAGGAGCTTTGCTTCAATGTGCAATCTGCTGTTTCCACATTACTGGACTTGTTCTCTAGGGTGTTGAGGGGGAGCCTACTTCTTGAGGATGTACCTGTACAGTATGGAACTTTCCCTTCGGAGCCGTCTGAAGAAGAGCTTGTTGCCTTTAATGACCCCTTAAGTGGGGGGCTTATTATCCCCAGAGGAGTCAGTATTCAAGGGGCTGACCTGAGGAAGACTGCCATTGTCCCTGCCTTCGTCCCCTCCTCTACCTTAGACAGAGGAGACTCCATATTCAAATTCACTGGTGGGAGCTTCTTCTTCAACTTTACATTCAAAGACAACCCCGAAGCAAAGCGGAGCCATCATCAGCTAAGGTGTTTCAGTTTTGCTTCAGAGAGCCAACTGGCTCTTTATTACCAGAAGGTAACGAAAGCCTTCGGTCTAAGTAATTCTGATGTAGAAATCGCAGGGGCAGAGACGGACATTGTCTTCTCCCCTGGTAAAATAGACAGTGTTGATGGTAGCAGCCCATATGTATTCAACTGCTCCGTGAGGAGTGAATATGGCTTAAGTGGTATAGAAGCAGACGGTTCAGCAGTGGGTGGGTTGAAGAGTGTGGTTTCTGCTCAGTTCACCAATGTCTCCCTACAAACAGACCCAGACGCTTGGGAAGTTTATAACGGTGAAAGCAAAGACTGGAGACCTGCACAGAACTACCAGGAAGTCATAGACACTCCTGTAGAGTCTGTGAGATTCAGGGAGTCCTACAGAGGGTTTGCTTTCCGGGCAAAGAACAGTGCTTACATGCAACTGGTTAGTTGCTTCGTGATTGGGGATGCCGTTCATTATTGGTCTCTGTCTGGTGGAGACATCTCCATCACCAACTCTACCTCTAACTTCGGTGGGACTAGTTGCATAGCAGAAGGGTTTTCAGGAATTAGAACCATCGGAGGAGCCTTGGAGCAAGACAGCGACTTTGCTGTTGAGGGCATTATTCGTCCAGAATCCTTACCCATTTCTACGGCAGAAAACGGTGCCCGGAGGATAAGGGTAGGTGTAATCTCTTCTATTGTCTCTAGCGCTGCCTATAACGAAATTTTCCTAGAAGAAAACCTCTTCCTCTCCTACCTCAATGGGTTTAGCATAGAACCAGATGGTATCATCTACACCACGGACAGCAGTGGTGTTGAACTGTCTTCCCTGGTAATCTCTGATGCAGCCACCATATTCCCCAACAGGAATCCTCAGAACTCAGATGACCTGGGGAATGTTATAAGAATCAAGAAGAACAATGACGGCATTAGCTCTGGTTTTTCCGTAGAGGGGAGAGAACTATACTTCAAACGGTACATCGACTATAGGGCTTTACCTGAGAGAACCTACAAGTTACGGGTGAAGACCACCAAAGTAGGCACCAGGAGACCCCAGATAAACTTTATTTTTCGCTTAATCAGCGGTGGGTCTGTTGGTCAAGTTCAGACCATTGCCTCTGGGGCACAGTTCGACCCTGCCAATGGGGACAATCAGGTGTTCTTCATAGCGAACGTGGAAGATGTTCTACTGCCAAGCGGTGAAGTGGACAATGATACCTTCGACCTAACTCTGCTGAGCTTAGACTCCTTTCAGGAATTTGACCCAGAGAAGTCTTTCGCTCTTGGAGACACGACTCTCTACGAACACAGGTTGTACCGCAGCCTTAAATCCAGGAACCTTGGCAAGACTCCAAACACGGAGAAAGAATGGTGGGAACCAATTAGATACCAACAATTTGATACCAGGGGACTCCACCAGGAGGCTCAATATGCTGCCGTCAGACTTATCTTGAACAAGGACAATGGGACTCTGGGCATGGGTCTGACCCGTGAGGACTACGATGACCCCACGCAAAACTTGTCTTACCAGACAATCTACAGGGTCTTAGAACTTTTGGGCTACAGTGAGTCCACTATAACCAGTGTGTTGACCCCTCAGCTCCCTAGCAACAGGGTGTATAATCCCATTAACCTTCCTGCGCCAGTAGGGGGGGCAGCTTTACAAAGCAATAATTGGCCAGTGGAGTTTAACAGACCCAGCCTTATTCGAGCCAGTGGTCACACTTGGGAATGGGTGGGGTATTACAACTATACCAAAGCTATTCCCAACAACCAAAATAGCACCTTGAGTCTGAAGAACAGAGAAGCAGCTATCTATGCTGAGCTATATGGCGGAAGAGTCTACTCCAACGGTCTCACAGAAGAAGGAGAGGTGTTCGAGAACGGGCACATTGTTGTGCGCCAGTCCGAAGCAGACTCTTCATTAGACTTCGACCCTGTAAACACAGGGGTGGTGAGTAAGGTTCTCTCCTTGCAGGTGGGCACCTGTGAAGTCCCTGGCGATAATTGGTTGGCTACAAACAACCTTCGTCTCTGTGGTAATCTGCGGTTAGAAAGCGGTGCCCAAATTGAAAACCGACACGTTGCACCGCCTGGGGTGCGGGCTTCTTGGGGGAATGGGGTTGTAGGGGAGTCTAACGGTATCCTGTACGGATTAGCTCGACCTTCCTCTTACGAGGAAGCATTCGCCTTACTTTCCACGGACACCTTCATAACTCCTGCTACGTTAAGGGAACTGACCCGAGAGTCGTTAGTAGGCTCCATTGGGTTCTTCCCTAGTCTAACAGTGGACTACAGGTTCTGGTTACCTTGCGATGGGGCGCTTCGCTCCAAGAATGATCTCCTTGCGCTATACAACTTCCTCAGAGGAGTCTTCCCTCTTGACTCACCTTTGAGCGCATCCCCAGCTACTTCACCTTGGGGTGAATCTGGTGGTTCCTTCTACGTGCCAAACTTGTATGGTAAGTTTATTAGGGGCTGGGGTGAGTTCACCACTGCGGATGGGAGGTTTGTTTCTTCAGACGGGATAGGCTCTGTCCAGCTAGATTCCTTCCGCTCTCACGCTCACGGTGTGAACTTAAGTGACCCAGGTCACCAACACGCTTGGGACAGTGGCAGGTCAACGGGAAGTGGTTCCGCTGGTGCAGGTAGTCCAGACAACGAATTTAACTCCCCCACTTCCGTGAACACCACAGGTATAACCGTCTCAATTCAAGAATCGGGTGGTGCAGAAACCCGTCCTGTTAACGTCGCTTTATTCCCTTGTATCAGGTATAGATAAATGTCTCAAGTCATCCGCATCAAACGGTCAAAAACAAGAGGGAAGCGGGTTCTCCCTAGCTCCTTGCAAGAGGGAGAATTGTTCTTAAACCTCCACTCTGACACCCCAGGGGTCTTCTTTAAGGACAATGCCCCAGTTCCTGGTCTGAAAAAAGTCGGTTCCGCTCATGTAGGAGCTGAACCGCCCAATAGCAACCCAGTGAGTGGTAATGAATTCGGGCATTCCCAAGGTGAGCTTTGGTATGTGGAAAACCCCAATGACGTTAACCACGGAAACCTGCTCATCTTCGTAGGAAATGAGTGGAAACCTGTTGTATCCTTTGTTTCCCAGATTTAGTCGGGGTGGCAGGATTCGAACCTGCGGCATCCTGCTCCCAAAGCAGGCGCGCTACCAAGCTGCGCCACACCCCGATAGTCCCAACGGGAATTGAACCCAGACCTTAACTCAATTTCATTATACCCTTATGGCGAATACCCCACCCGCTTCTACCCCCCTGAACACCTTGGTTAAGGGGCTGAACCTGGACTCCCCTAATCGAGGGAGAATGGGAATTATCGACCCTAGTTCCCCTTACTGGACAGGGATTAACTACATAAAGACTACCACAGGAAGGGAGTCTTTCACCCAATCAGGGTATCCCTACGACACTGCGGATACTTTGTGGTGGGTAACAGAAAATGTCGGTGGCTCCTTGAACCACCTACAGCCTTAGTCTGGTTAGGCGAAGCAATGCTTCTGGTTCTGTAGTCGAGGAGGTTATTCCTCAAAGCCAGTGGAATCTAGACCGTCTGGACGGTACAGGGGAAAGGGGTTTGACCCTTGACCCCACTGCTATTCAGATGATATACATTGGATTCACATGGTACGGGGCGGTTCGGCCAGGGTTGGCGTTACCATAGGGGACGTTACTCATATTGCCCATATCTTCACTGCGGGCAATCGCTTACAGGAACCTTTACTGGGTAACCCTAGCCTTCCGCTAAGATTTGAATTGGGGGTTCTACCTGGTGCTTCTGAAGCTGCTGCCCCTTCCTCTCTATCCCTGTGGGGAAGCCATGTTTCCATTGTTGGCTCGGGGGACACTTCTAAGTCAGGTTATCCTAGGAGCATTGAGCGGGGTGTAATCTCTGCTCAGTCCGGGAATACTTATCATCTATTCACCTTAAGACCAAAGGTTTCCTTCAAGGGTCTGCCCAACTGGTCTTGGGTTAGAGTTAGAGACTTCTCTGTATTTGGTACAGCAGCGGGAATTTTTCGATTGCTGTACAATGCCGTACCAACTGGGGGAGGTACATTTGCAGACTTGTATCCTGCGGACGGGTCATTCATGGAAGGAGACATAACTTCCACCACCTTCTCCAACACTGGCTTAAGGGGCTTATCTTCTAATAAGGGAGGCAACACTGTCAGTGTTACAGACTTCAAAGACCCTTTAACTCCTTTCTCTGACTTCTCTGGTTCTAACACTGTTAGCCTCGCCTTCACCTGCTCTTCTAACGGGAAGATTGGGGGGACTCTGAATTATGAAGAGGTGTATTAGGGGTCGAACGGATATTTAAGAGATGATTTGCTTCCCTCTTACTTCTTTTACCGTGAGTCCCTTGTCAAATTTAGCAAAGTAAGTTATAATGGTTGTGTAAACTTCCACATAGGGTCAGTCCCCAGAGGCACTGGAACTCGAATTCTTCGGGTGAGAGGCTGAGGAAGCAGGAACAGCCATACGTAAGAGTGACCCTGTTAAATTAGTAAATCTATGGAGGTATCCTGTGCCAGAATTCACACCAGACTTAGAAAAATGGGTGGAGGAACTCTCCCCACTTGTCCCTGTTCTTAAACAAGGGGTAGTTATGAGCAACCTGAGCTTCCCTCGCCAGAATGGCACGTGGGCTGCGGGGGGAATCAAGGTTATGCGAGTAGACCTCCCAACAGTGGTCAAATTTAGAGGAGCCTCCCTGTTCAAGGTTAAAGTCTCTTCCACTTTCTCATTTGGGAGGGAATTCCGCCACACGACAAAAGTCCAAGTGAAATTCGAGGTGAAAGTCCCCAATGATTCTTCTCTGCGGTAATGTAGTACAATTAACCCCCTTTAACAAACTATGAGACGAGCCACTATCGGATTCTTTGAACGAGAGCAAGTTGCCGAAGACTTAGCGAGAAAGTTCGCCGAGTTGTTGGGTTGGGAAGTGCAGTCCGACAACCCCCATTTCATGAGGGACTCTGGTAATCTTTGCTATAAAATGGCAATTATGGCAGTAGAAAGAATGTCTAAAAGTCCATAGAAAGTGAGTCCTCCGACTTAAAGCTTCCCAGCAAGCTAGGGTCAGGGGTGTAATTACCAGAACCAGCAGAGCGATTCTCCTTGGAGCATACCAAGGCAAGGGTCGCTCTTTCTTCGTGAAAACTTTTCCAATACTCTGTAAGAGAGTCGCCCTTGAACCTCTTGTCGTTGGCTTTGCCTTTTAACACCAGGTCTGAGAACTGTTTGTCGATTGAGCGCAACCAGTCCTCTGCTATCTTTATGAAAGGTTCACCTATGTGGTCAATGTCTCCCCTGTACAGGGTCTTCCCCGTTCTCCAACAAACAACAGGTAGGGTCAGACTTTGCCTGTACTGTGTCAACTGGTAGGACACCATATTCCTCATTGCCTCAATGACTTTCCCCCTGTGTATTTGTTCTGGGGTTAACTTGCTCTTTGTAGGGTAGAGCGCTTTAACTAGGTTCCCACGGGAAATAGGTATACAGAACACCCCTCCTTTCCTGCAGAGGGATAGCATCTTTACTTTCCTGCCGTTTGCAATGCTCCTATAAGTCACCCTAAGCGCCACCCCTTCTTCTGAAGCCAGGGTTCTGTACTGGTCACTTTTTCTGCAGGCTTCTACAACAAAGTCCCTGTCTCTGCCAATAATGGTTGTGTTAGAAGGGTACTTGTTGACAATGCGCCCCAGAGCCTTGGAAAATTCACCCTTATTCATTGGTCATCAGTATAATCTTTATGATTATTACCCTGTAGCCCTATGTTGCTAACCAAACCAAACCTTGTTATTCTGGACACAGAGACCACTGGTCTTATATCTAAAGACCCAGACACAAAAATAGTCCAAATCTCCTTGATGAATAACAAAGGGAAGATAATATTCTCCTCCTTGGTTAACCCTGGTAGACCCATCCCACCGGATGCCACCGTAATACACGGAATTAAGGATTCCGACGTAGCTAATGCTCCTACCCTGAGGCAAATAGCCCCCGTCTTGAGGGGGTTTCTTGACGGGAGCTTCCTTGTAGCCTACAACGCAGGCTTCGACATCCACCTACTCACCCACAGGTTGAGGGACTTAGGGATTGCAGATAAGTTCGTCTTTGAGGGAGTGGAATGTGTAATGGAACTATACCAAGAATACCTGCAATCAGTGAGTTGGAGACCCCTACCCAACCTCAGTGGCAGGGAATCCCATGACAGTTGCAATGACTGCTACAACACATGGCTCCTATTGAAGAAGATTGAACAAGGGGGCACACCCCCTGAGCACACTGATGAAATCTCCCTGGACTTTTGATGAACCAAGTTACACTCGTACAAATAACCCCTGAAGCAGAAGCTTTGATGGCAAGGATTGCCAGGGTAAGCAGCAAGAACCCGGATAACCCTAATTACGCATCCCTGCTAAGATATTGTGCCCAACACGGGCATTGGTCTGTATTCGAGCAAGCCCACATGACTGTGGATGTGACCACTTCTCTGGCTATCTCGGTTCAACTGTTGCGCCATAGAAGTTTCACCTTCCAACAGTTTTCTGGAAGATACCAAGACCAGACACTCACTGGAGGGTTCTACCTGCCCGACAAAGCCAGGGTGCAAGACCCTACTAACAGGCAGAACTCCATTGTCTCTGATGATGAAGACCTAACTTCATTCCTGAGGGAAGAATTAACCAGCGTATATGAACACTGTCTCGACTCCTACAGAAGACTGTTGGACTCTGGCATCGCCAAAGAAATCGCCAGGTTCGCCCTCCCTGAAGGAGTGTTAACTCGTCTCTATGTAACAGGCAGCATCCGCAGCTTCATCCATTACATCCAAGTCAGGGCTGATGGGGAGGGTGTACAAGAAGAGCACAGGGAAATTGCCCGTCAGATTAAACGGATTTTTGTAGAAAACCTTCCTACAGTCTCAGAAGCTATGGGGTGGTTGTAATGGAGTCCCCCCCATTAGTAATCTACGACTGGATGGTTCATGCCCACAGAATCTTTGACTTGTACCAGGACTACAAGCGACTCTTCCCGCCCAAGAAATACCAAACCATGATTAAGGGGGCATGGGCTATATCTCTTAACCACCCCATCGACTTCCTCCCTCTTCAGAATTACAGGGTGGTTGTGGTCAATGATTTCAAGGACGAAGATGGGTGTTACTGGAGGAAACACGAGGGAGAGAAAGACCCTCTCCTGGCGGAAGCTTGGGGGAATTATTCCGGTGGCAAAGGCAAGCCAGAGGCGTATAAGGGGCATAGAACAGGTAGGAATGAAGATTTCTGGGAAGTTGAGAAGATTGGCAGGGAATATGCTCATTGTTACTTCCCCTTCTACTCGGAACAAGGGTTTGAAGCAGACGATTGGGCAGGGTTGGCTCACAGGTTGCACACTGGAGAGAGGACTATGTACCTTTCTACCATAGACCGAGACTGGTCTATGCTGGTGGATGATGACAGGAATATACTGTTCGCCAACACCAGGGTTAGCAGGAAGAAGGAGTTTATTCAAAAGAGGCTGGTGGACAATGCAGGAGTTATTCTGCACACCAAACACCGACTAAAGGTGGATATTAGCCATCCTAGGGAACTGGCTTTCGCTAAAGCACTCAAGGGGGACATGGGAGACAACCTGCCCCCAGGAAGCCCTGTGTACTTATTTGATTTGGTGAACCCTCCAGACAAGTGGAAACTAGAGAATCACTGCCCAGATAAGGCATCTCTCTTCAAGAGAGATATGTTAAACCCAGAACCCAACAACCATCTGGAGCACATAGAAGAGGTTAGGGGGAAGCTCCCCCAGTTGTTTGATAGGGTAAGTTCTTCCTAGAAATTCGTTCTAATCTCTATGTACCAAGACAAACTTAAAAACACCCTGAGAGTCCTCTTCAACACTTCCAAAGGGGACATGACTCAAATCGACCCGTCTTACCTGGAAGCCCTCGACCACGAGTACAGCGATGGTGACGTGTGCAGAATCAGTGAATTCGCTGAGAACGTGGACACCTTTGAAACCTTTGAGGAATTCTGGGAGTACGTCCAACCCCTGGTAAAAGGGAGCATCGAAGGGCAGGCTTTGCCCCTGGACTTCGCAGAAGAAGACGACGAGTCCATGCTGAAACAGGTAATCGGCACGGTCTACCTGGACGGTGTGGCTAACGTCTCCGACAAGGACAGGAAGAAACTTGCCAAAAACAACAATTGGGGCTTCAACGCTGAAAAGAATCAGTGGGAAGGTTTTTTCCAAGGCGATAACGGCGATGTGTTTGAATACACCATTAGCAAGTCTAATGGTAAATGGGGCATCGAATACAAGTTGGCTAAGTAGACCATGGCAACCTTATTCCCAGGAGGGGTGCTAACCCCCTTCATATCTGGGCTTACAGTGGGGGAATACATTGCCCCCACACGCCTGCCAGACCTTGGGGGGAATGTTGTAGTACCAGGGGCGACCCGCCTTCCTGAGAACCAGTACCCTATAGAACAACTTTTGCAGCCAGACCAAGCTGCCAGTGCAGGCAGCTTTAACCCCAAGACCTGGCTAAACACTGATGACCTGCCCCCCGCATTCTTCCGGGGTTCTCCTTACAAGCAAAGTGGGGAACTCCAACTTTTTGTGTTGGTTCGGGCAGATAAAGACCTGCCCACCGCTTCTTCTTCTTCTCTTTCTACTTCGCCAGAAGCCCCCACCACCGGAGGAGGAAACCCCTCTGTATTCGGGGGGGATTTTATTCGCCTAGGGAGTAAGGGGGAAGCAGTTTCTACCATTCAGGAGGAGCTTAAGCGTAGAGGGTTCCTCGGCGGGGTAATTGACGGAGACTTTGGCTCTGTAACAGAGCAAGCTGTTAGAGATTTCCAACAGAGTGTAGGGCTAGAAGCAGATGGTGTGGTGGGGGAGTTAACTCGCTCCTCCCTTTTCATCCCAGGGTCTGTGGATACCCAGGAAGCGAGGGACAGCGTTAGAGCTAACCTTGACCCAGGGGGAGTGGGCATCTTCTCCCCACCTAAGGTCTTACTTACAGACACTGCCTTCTTCCCGGATTCATCCAGCAGCATAGCGACGAGTGTGATGGAAAGGGGAGTGGAGGTTGACTTCTTCACCCAGCCTGCAGAATTGTCTTTCCCACCAGAACTACCTGGTTTCGACTTGGAGTCTGTGTTCGCCCAATTCCTGGGCAGTCTATCCCCGGAAGGCAGTGGTGTAACTACACCACTCCCAGTATTTTCACCTAACTTATCGAAGATTACTTGGGGCAGCGCCCCCGCAGGGGAGGCTTCTGCTACAGCAGAAGCCCCTGCTCCGACTGGTACAGAAGCTTCGTCTACCACAGCAGAAGCAGGGGAGGCTTCTGTACCAGAAAGGTGGGAGTTCATAGTCCCACCAAACACTGTTTCCTGGAGTAAATCAGGGGAACACTCTATCGGGAACCCTTACGGTGCTAACAGGAAATATGTCTACTACAGCAACACTTCCATGCGCAACCTCTCTCTTTCCGAGGTTAATTTAGAAGGGTTTGCCGTGGGCAAGTCCGTGGAAGGGAAGATAAAAGACTTAGAAAGATGCATGGAGATTGAGAGGAACCCCAATGGTTTCCTCTCCCCTTATGTGTGGAAACTCTATGGTCTCGGGAAGTTGTATGGTTTCTTCCTTATAACCTCTGTCAGTGTCGTGGAGGTTCTCCGAGATGAGAAGGGCAGGGCTACAAGAGCCACTGTCTCTATCGAACTGGTGGAAGTACCAGAGTATCAGGTGTATGATGGCAGGGATTTATCTCGTTCTGGTGACCTGGCAAAATCTAATTTCTCCGTGTGTTCCTCCTCCACAGGAGGCATAGGAAGCTTCGGTCAAAACGGTGCCCCTGGTACAGGAGGCGGTGCTGGTTCTTTGGGAGCCTCTGGGCAAGTCACAGGCGCTACAGCGGAATTGCTTTCCAGAATTCGCAGTGGTGAGGGGGACTACACCTCTATCAACAGAGGTGTGGCAGGAGACACACCTGGGGGATTCCCTGGTCTGACAGAATTGTCGATTGCGGAAGTGATGGCTCTCCAAGACAGGGGAGAAGCTTTTGCAGTGGGAGCCTACCAGTTCATACCAGGAACTTTGAAGGAAGCAGTGGCTCAAAGCGGGATTGACCCTAGTCTTAAGTTTGATAAGAACGCACAAGACAGGCTTGCTATGGGGTTGATACTGGGTGGTCAAAAGAGACCTCGCCTGACCAACTATTTAACCGGGAGGTCAAATGACCTTAACGCTGCCCTGACCGACATTTCCTTAGAATGGGCATCTGTTACAGGGGCTGGGGGAGTAGGAGCCTATGATGGGGACAGTGCTGGTAACAAAGCCAGTGTTAGCGTCTCAGATTTGCTCCCCCTTGTCAGGGAAGAAGTTCTTCGAGGGAATTAAATGGCACTAGAATCCGCAACGACCCCTTTATCCGCACAAGTAGCTTCGGGAGAACTCCTCCTAGAAGACCTGGTAACCCCAACAACAACAACAACAACAACAACAGCGGAAGACACCGCAGTGGTTTCTTCTGACAACGGTTGCCCTGATGGGGGGTCCACAGACCAGACTGTCCCTGCCATTGCGGTGGAGGAAGAAACATTCTCCCCAGAAGACATTGCTGTAAATGTCTCCACTGAACCTGCCCCTCCCTATGGCACTGTTATGTACGACCCAGATACCTTTGAGCAATGGTTAACTGGGGGTTCCATCACCAACCCGGAGAGAAAGAATAAGATAAGGGAATTGAGGGGCTTGGGTGTACCCACTGCGGACTTATACCTAGCTTACCAAGCAGGTGGGGATGAAGCGGTGGATAAGTTGTACGACAGGTTTAAGAACGCTGTCCCTGGAGTCGCTGGGGCTACCCTGGAAGATTTGTGGAAAGAGAGAAGGTTGCGAGATGCATCTCCAGGTAGAGGGAAGCCAGGGGTAATAAACCCGGGAGAAGTTTATTTTGAATATGGTGACTCCTACTTGCTACATGCTACACTCCGAGAATTCTACCAAAGAGACTTGACTGCAGGTCAAAAGAAACCTTATAGGGAAATTGTAGCCAGAGAGGAAAGGCTTAATGCCGCTGTTCAAGGAGTCGGTGGTAGACTTAACCGAAGGGACTGGAGGAATGTGAATGCAGACTAGCAAACAAATAAAATTTGTAGGGGTGTTTCAGGACAATATCTCCCCCACTATAAAAAAGATAAACAATTCAATCATAAAGCTCAACCGAACCATCACTGCCCTCCAAGTAAGCACCAAGAGCCTTTCCCATTCCTTCTCCAAAGTCGATACAGGTTTGGAGGACTCCATTAAAGCCCTTAGGCAATATAGGACTGAGTTGGCTAAAGCTAACAAGTCCCAAAGACTTTTCAAACCCTCCTCAACAGGAGGTGGGGGTGGGGGTGGAGGGAGTAGTCCTCCTTCCTCCTCCGGAGGAGGAATGTCCTTAGGCTCGATGGTCAAGGCAGACCTAATCTCCAATGCCATTATAATGGGCTTTTCTAAGGGGACGGAAATTATCCGTAGCACCTTTAACCAGATATTCGCTGCTTTCCAAGAAAGAATTGATGACCAGATGAGCGACATTCAGTCGGCTGGTGGTATTTTCTCCTTGGCGAAGAGGAAGAATCTGAAGGACTTTGGCTCTTCCTTCGATGACGCTATGGGTTTTCAGAAAGAGCTAAACGCTTCCTTGGCTAAAGCAGCGGGAGCTTTACCTGGTTCCACCAGTCAATATGTTCAGACCGCTAAGGGTTTGACTGATGGGCTCATGACCACTATTGGTAAGGATGGGGCTTCCTTCAAAGCAGCCTTTGGTAATGGCTCTGAGAATATGAAGGATGCAATGACCAATGCCCTCACAGACCTTACCACAAAGGGTGTGTTGTTGGGTCAAGGCCAACAGGGAGGGATACCTCTGCCAGTACTGTTGGAAAGAATTCTTTCCCAGGAAAAGGTCAATGTCCAATCAATGGCTTCTACATTCGCCGCCTTAGAACAGAATCCCCTCCTCAAAGGTGCATTGGAAGAAGCTGAGGCAAAAATCAACGCTACAGGAGCAAACACCGCAGGTAGGCTAACCGCTCTCATGGAGGCATTGGACAATGCTCTTCCTGTAGAACAGATTAATGCTATGAAACGGGCTACCTCTGGGGTCATAGAAGCCTATCGCTCTTTCTTCAAAGACCCTGAATCAGGGTTGTTTGGCTTAGGAAGAGCTATAAACATGGAGGTTAAGGAGTACTCTTCCACCACAGGGCTTTACACAGGGGTGGGTAAGTCTATAAGCCTGTTCGATAGCGTCAACGACATCTTCTCCAACATAGCGGTGGTGTTTAGCGAAATGCTACCCGCCATAATGGAAATTTGGGATCCCCTCAGAGGAATAGCAGAACTGTTCTTAGAGTTCAGGGAGCAAAGCTTCTCCTTGTTCGCCAAGTTTAATGGAGCAACCAACCTTGTCAAAGACACGGCGGAAAAGTATGGGGTGAAGATAGATGACTTCCAGAGCGGAATTCGCGCTGGCATACTCGCCCTTTCCCAATGGTTGGGAGAGTTAGGTGTCTTTTCTAACTCCGTTGTAGAGCTATTGGCAGGGACAGCATTGAAGAAGGAGACTTTGAGCGCTTCCGACCTGAAATACGCCATTACAACCATCGGAAAAGGCTTCCTGCAGTCGGATTGGCTGAAGAACCTAGCCAGGTCTTTCGGTGCTGGGGCAGCTAGGGTTATTGTCGGCATCCAACAGGCTATTTCCGGAGCAGCGATGGCTGCTGAAGGTAACACTGCCCTCGGTGCCCTGTTCGAGGGGTTCTCTCAAGAGGGAGGAGGAGAGGCGTTAAAAACCATAATGAAAACCATCTTCCAAGGAGCCATAGGGTTCATAGGGAACCAGTTGAAGCAAGCCTTCGAGAACGACCCTATTGGTGTGGCGATGACCGGTGCCACTGTATGGTCTGTCCTTAACCCTGACAAATTAGTTGGGGCTATGTTCTCTGGGTTTGGCTCTTTGTTCAATGCAGCGAACTTGCTCAAAGGGACTGGGTTGAAGACCAAGGTTCTTTCCTTGATGAAGACATTGGGAGGGACGATACTGACCTTCGCTAAGGCTATACCAGGAGCCGCTGCTGCAGGAACTGCTGCTGCTATCGGTGCTGTGGCTGTACTGGTTCACTTCCTTAAAGAACCTATAATCCGACTCTTAGATGCGATTCGAGCATGGACTGCTAACCTCGTCTCTATCGCCCCAGGTTGGTTACAACCGATACTCAGGGCGTTAAAGAGCATCTTAGATGTTTTCTTGAACCTTGTCGATGCTCTTGTTAGCATTGTAGCTTCTCTTGGTAAGTTTATAGTAGGAGTCTTCACCTTCAACTTCAGCACCATAAAAGAGTCTGTAGAGGACTTTGGCTATGTCTTTAAGGATATGTGGGGAGAGTTTACTAATTACCTCCTAGATTGGTTTGGAGGGCTCCTTGAAAAGTTCGGGGTAGAACTGGAGTACTATGACCGACAGTCGGAGAGGGAAGCTAGGAAGGCTCGACGTAAGAACACCAAGTTACTGAAAGATGCCTATAACCTTCCTTCCTCCTTCGGAGGAGCTGGTAGCAGTGCCGGAGGCACTGGGGCAGTCAATCCGGTTAGAGGTAACATGACGGTTAATTTGACCGGAGGGAAACAGCTTAACCTCCCTGCTGCTGCCCTTAAGGGACAAGGGTCTATGAACCTTTCCACCATGTTACCTTTGTTACAAAACCTTGGGAAACAATTTGACCCTGGTAACCCTGAGGCAGGGCTAGTTCAGGATTGGAGGGATGAGTCCGGTAAACCTGGGCAACTTTATGGCGGGAACCATTCCGCTGGCTCCAAGCACTATGCTTTCAGTGGCATAGACATTGGAGAAGCGACCACCCCAGCGCCAGTCCTGGCGAAGATGTTCAACTGGTTACACAAGAATATTGGGGGCGACCAGGAAGGGGGCTCCTTGAACGAGCTTTTCTACGACCCCATGGGCAAGTATATAGCTGGGGGCATAACCCATTCAGGGGCGATTGGGGGACACCAACGCCACTTGCACATCGGCTGGAAACCAGGTGCCAACCTGCCTGCTAACATGTTGAACCAATCCGCAGCCAGTTACCAGGGCAACATGGCTCCTTTCTTCAGCACCTTGAGGAGCGAGATGAATAATATGGGCGCTGGTAATAACCTGGCCATCGCTAATTCTGGGGAGGCGATTATGAATCCTGAGCAGATTAGAGCCGTGGTCAGTGGAATTGCCGGAGGCAATTCCGGAGTGACTATACAGAACATGGTGGTAAACGGCAACAACGCCAGAGAACTAGCGCAGCAAGTTGTAGAGCAGATTGACCTGGCCATACAAGCTAGAAGAAGAAGGAGTGCTTTGGCATGACGGTTCTAGGGCAACTAATCCAACCCAGACTGAAGGTACAGTGGGGCTTTGACTTGGTGGCAGAAGAAGCTGTAGAGGGGGTCAGTTTTGACTTCCAGGACTCAGAGGTATACCCTGCCTGCACAATCAGCTTTAACAACAGTCCCTTTGGCTACAAAGCCTATAGACGTTGTATCGATGAGTTCAAGGACGAACCCATTGTAATCAGTGTGGGCTACCCTGGAGGGACGTGGTTGACCACCCAGTATTTTTACACTGGGGCGACATTGGGCGCTGGTAACAACGCCAGCATAGAAGTCTTCGGCTCTGCCAAGAGCAAAGAGTTCCTGTCATCTTTCTACACAGGGCAGTTTGTAGAGGGTAAGCTAACCACCCTTTCCGACAGATTGCAGGAAGGCGCTGGGGTGCCGGAGGAAGCCAAGGAAGCCGTGGTATTTACAGAGTCTGGGAAGGAAATTGCAGAGAATGTGGAACTAGAGGGGAACATTACAGGGACGGTGGGGGAATCGTTTAACAGGCAATTGTCTGCTGTGGGGCTGGCTAAGGATAACACACCATTAGCCCAACCAGAAGGAAAACCTGTTGTTGCTGCCCCACCAGGCTTAACCTCGCAGAATGGCACAGACCAACCTAAAGAACCACCCAAGTCAACAGACGTTCTGTTGAGGGATGAAACCTATGGGTACATAATCGGGCCAGGGTTGATTGATTCTTTCAGCAAGACTATACGGTGGGGGCCAGGGGAGTCGGAGAATTCCAACCTCACTCCCTTATCGGGCTTTGTACCAGCGCCTCCCTCTGTTGAAGGGTCGGATGACCCTTCACCAGCACCTAAAGGGACTAGAGGGAAATCCCCTTTGGAAACTATTGCCAAGGAGAACAATCCCCAGCTTACCATCAGCGCCAAGGAAGCTAAGGAGAGGCAGGACAAGGCTCAATGCGACGGCTCATTCTTCATGGTTCCGGAAATGGTTGGTATCAAGCCCAGGGACGTTATTTTTATCCCTTCCATGAGCTTAGACTATCTGGAGGAGTGGGTGTTAGAGTCCGTGAGCTATGACTTTTCCTCTGGGGGATGTACCATATCTGTGTCTGGCTACAGGTTTGACCTGGGGAGGACACAGAAGATAGTCTCTTCGGAGACATACAACAGGTTCCTGGAGAAGCTAAAGGGTCTAAAGACCCTGGAGGACTGGGAGAATTATTATTGGAGGAAGGTTAATCAGGGAGATTGATTCTGGGGCTACAGAGATACTTGTCAAAAAATCTTCCCTAGGTTATAGTGTTCACCAAGAAACCACAATGAAACAGAGGTTCACGGTAAAAGAAGTATTTAACCAGAAGCAGAGAGGTGGGAATTGGGCAGAGAAGGAGAGGTATTCCACCTTCAGTGCCCAAGTCCTAACTCACTACCAGTGGGAGAACACTAAGGCAGTTCGAGCGGGAGGAGTGGAAACAGTTATTGCTCTGTCGGCAGAGTTCAGGTTCATCCCCCTATACCGTGTGGGAACTTCTGAGTTTTGGTCTTCCACACCAGGAGGGAAGCACTATGGTCGATATGACCAAGCTAGAGATTGGTTGTGCAAGACCTTAGAACCCTATGAAGAGTAACTCTGGTGTAGTCACTGCTGCGCATGGCACACCAGGTACTGCTTAAAAGTTTTTACCATCCTCACTGATATCAAATATAACTCCCATTCACGGTGTTGAGCTAATTGAACATCCTTCGGTTGGATGGTATGGTGGAACCCCCTAAGAACGGCACGAAGGACTTAGCCACCAGGTATAATACACCCGTCACTGCGGAAAAAGGGTTCCGGCTAACAGTAGACATTACAAAGAGGAAATTTATGGCTGCTAACGCGAAAGTTACCATCCAACCTAACATTGACGACGAATCCGCTTCCCGGTTGGAGGTGAGAGGCTACGATAAAGCATGGACTGCGGTGCCAAACCGAGTTCTGAGCACCCAGGTAAAAGCAGCCTGGACTGCTTTCTACAAACTGATGGGCTTGGGCGAATTTGACTCTGAAGGCTCTATCTACACCGTTCGAGCGGTAGACGGGGTCTACAAAGGGATTGTTGCCCCCTCTATATTCAGAGATGCGACTTACCCTGAAGACGGGGAAGGCGAGCCAGTCCTTATGGACTCCCTGGTGCTGCGAATTGGCAACAAGACTCTGCCCTTGAGCATGACGCTGTCCCAAATGCTGCCTGGAGTTAAAGGCTCCATCCGGACGGTTAAAAACGGGAAATGGGAAGAAGTGGCAGTGGTAGCCGCCTTCAAAGAAGGTTCTACCCTCTACACCTTCCAATTCCCCATCCGTTCTGCAAACTGGGAAGAAAAGCTCGACCCCGACACCTTAGAAAGCCTGTTGGAAGAAGAGAATATCCAAGCCTTCCTAGACCTGATTCAACCTTTGCCCAACCCATCCCCCAAGAAAGGGGATGGCGCTGGTCGCTTCCTGGGTCACTTTGTCAAGGTAGCTCACTTCCCTGTGGGAACCTACAAGGCGGTGGCTTACCGCTCCCGAACCACAGACTATGGCATGGACTACATGGTTCAAATTAAGTTGGAGGAGCCATTTGTGGCACCTGCTCCCAGAGGTGAGGAGGAAGAAATCCTCGTCGACGAGTGGGTAATCATGAAACCCAATGCCGCACTGAAAAGAGTGTTGGGTGCCAAGCCTACTATCACTCCCGAGAACCCTGCATTCATCACCATCCTGGAACTCGGTGAGTGGAACGGTCACCCTACTGCAAAGCTCAAAGTGGAGATTCCTTCTTTTGAGAAAGAAGAGGAAGCTCTTGACTTGAACTTCTAGATTCCCTGGGGAGCTTTGGCTCCCCTTTATTTTATCCCCGGTAGCTCAGTGGCAGAGCAGTCGGCTGTTAACCGATGGGTCGTAGGTTCAAGTCCTACTCGGGGAGTTAGTGTCTTACACGGATGGTCACCATCGCCATGCTGAATTTAACCTTCTACCGGAACATCGAGATTCCCCCTCCTCCTAATACCAACCTGGTGTATTGGAAAGTCGAAGGGGGCGTGTGGTCTATCGCAGAAGCTAGAACGGAAGAAGTCCCGTCCTCTGACTTCTTCTGGATGAAGGAAGACTCCCTTATAAAAGGGATTATGGAGTCTACAGAAGTCACCACTGTTAAAGTATCTGATAGACTCTGGGCGGAAGTTTCCGGTTTAGAGGCTAGAGGGAAAGACGGTTCTTTCTATCATGACTCCGGTTATGCCTTCTTTGGCACCAGCAGGCAGAAAATGTCTATAGAGGAGTTTAAGATACGGTTTGGTAAAGATGGCAGGGTACTCTATAAAGAGGAACTCGATGAGATGGAGAATTTCCTGGGGGCTGTAATGGAAGCCAAGAGGTGTTGGTTCAACGCATACCTTACTGTAGGATTTCTGCATTATGCGCTTTCTATGGATAGAAAGGAGGGCGCTTCAGTCCTCCTTGGTGACTACAGCAATATAGACAAAGTAATTTCAGAAATTTCCAACCAGCTATTGTCAAATGCAGCAGGTTAAGTTATAATTGGTGTATAGTCCAGTAAAGGAAAGGCGGATGTATACATCCTCACTGCCTCTAGCGCTCGTCCCAATATTCATTACAGTCTACCGGTCACCCACCATGCACATTCTAGCAGGCACCAGTTGCATCAACGTTAACACTCTAGTCGCTTGGTACCCCACTGTGTACCATAACTCTCTGTACTGACACTAACGGCACTCACCATCAGTTCTTCATAACCTCCCACAAAGGTATAGGGGAAGGTACACCAGCAAAGCTAACTTTGCTCATCGGACAACTTTACCGGGAAAAAGGACTCCCTAGTCTCTTAGACCTCAACAACCTAATTAGCCAAATCCTCAAGGGATAGAAACAATGGTACTTAAGAGAGAACATGGGAGAGTCCGTATCATCGGACTCCTTGATGAAGCAGCCGTCATGGAAGTCAACAACTGTGTCTGCCATTTAGGAATACATTCCTTCCCTGTAAGGGAAGATGAGGAGATAACCCTTACACTTAAGGGTGGTTGAAGGAGAGCCCCAGCCGATGAAAGGAAGTGAAGGAACGCCAGGTGTTCCTACACCCCAGAGAAAAGCTGACCAAATGAATCAGTTGGTATAATGCTAACAAGCACGGTTGGCCGAGCGGTTTAGGCAGCGAACTCATAATTCGCATTAGGCGGGTTCAACTCCTGCACCGTGTACCTTGACCCTACATGGAAACAACATGAGCGACCCGTACAACACCTTGCCTTTCGGGGACAAGCAGAGCCAAGCCACTTTGTCTGATGCTAAAGGCTCCCGTGCCAAAAAGGGAGCCAAGGCTACCCCCAATAAAGTCTCAGCTTTGTATCAAGAAGGGGTAGAACTGTTCCGTTCCCGCAACATATACCTTGAACTCTCCCCAGAAGGGAGCCATGTGAACCACAAAATTTACATCCCAGACTCCCCCAGGCTGGTTGAGGGCATAAACTATCCTCACACCTTCCGACCCCAAAGAGAACTGAGTTCCATCGCCGACTTCTACCTCCTAGAGACCGTTCTAGAAAGCGCCTCTCAGGAAGTGCGTGACTTCTGGCAACCCTTGGTACACCCAAAAGCAGGAGACAGTGACCTCCTTTCCTTCACAGACAGGAAGCTAAAAATGCTTTCCACCCAGAGGAGCAGAGACCTCTACGAGGTTCTGGAGTACCAACACACATTCGACCCTTCTGGGGAACTAGCAGGCGGTAGCTTTGTTACCAGTCCAAGAAGTTGGGTTCCTGCGAGAAGTTGGTTCCATCCTTGTCTACAAGAATTAACTTTCGAGGATGTCTTCACCATATTTCCCCCTGCAGAGAGAAGCTTGTTAAAGCTCCTTATCGGTAGAATTGGGGTGGGTAGAACAGGACACTTGCCCCTTGGGTTCACAGAGCCGATTAAGCACACTGCCAGGATGGCAGCAGTGATAATCGGTCAAGACCCTGGGCTAGGCAAGTCCACCTTGTTCAACCTGATGATTCAGTCTTTCTACACAGTGGGTCTCACCAGTCATACCTTCCGCTCTACAGACGACAGGTTCGGACTTCGCAAAGCAGCCCTGAGTGACATCGCATACAAAGACGACACCGCTCTGTCTTCCCTTAAGAAGTTCTTAGCATCCGAGAATACCAAAATCCTGGTGTCCAACGGTAAGTTGGACACAGAGGAAAAGTTCAAAGACTCTGAAGAGGTCATGCCTAAGTGCGTCCTCATAGTCAATAGCAATGACTGGGATCCCTCCGTGTGCTATGACCTTGACCCTGGCATCATCGACCGGGTTAAACTCCTCTCTACTTACAGGGAAGTCGAGCTTTCTACACGGAAAGCCGAAGTGGGAGCCCTCTCCGAGGAAAGCCCAGACCTTCGTCCCTACTCCCACATCCCATGGTTAGCTGCCAAGCTAGGTGTCTCTGTAGAATCTCTTTTCTTATGGACTCTGCGTCTATGCACAGACCATTTCTGGGAAGTTATCTCCGACGACTCCGACCCCTCTGTCAATCCCTTACAAGTGCAAGTTCGCCACTGGACTACCCGGCTGAGAATAAAGTTCAAGTCAGACATGAGCAATAGCTTTATGTCCGCTCTGATTCTAAGTACAATGATTCGGAACCCTGACTTGGAAAACTGGGTGGCTAGAGAGATGAACTATGAAGTATTTGCTTCGGCAATTCAAGACCTCTGGTTCGTAGGCTGTGACCCGTCTGGAAACAATTGTTTCGCCGCCATGAAGAAAGACTGGGAGGAGAATGGGCGCATTGCCACCCATCCTTATCAAGCCTTCCGGGAACTCCGTTGGGAGACAGTTGAACAAGCGATGGTAATCATTGGCTCCCAAGTCGGTCAGAAAAGTGTACCAGACCGGGACAAGACCAGCAAGGTATTGAAGATGATGACCTTGAGAGACGGGTTTAGCCTCAACACTGGCTACAGCTTTGCTATCTCTTCTTGGCAAAATGCCCTGGCGGGAATCTCTTCCCTGGAAAGGGTTCAACGTGCTTGCCTACAAGCCTGCGATGAATGGGATTTGTCCCGCCTCCACAACCCTTCATTTACCACGCCCGACCACAGTTGGATGCAGGCTCCCTCCTACACCCCTACGAATGCGGAACACCTACGCCTAAAGAGAAAAGATGAACTACGAAACCGAGTCTAACAATCAGAAAGCCCTCCTCTTAGAGATGGAGGGGGAAGGCAGGAAACTCTTGGAGGACAACCATAACCTCCGAGAAAAAGTGGGCACTGTACAAACCGTCCCAGTGGAGTTCTCCGGATTTACACCTAAGGGTTTGCTCAAGTTTTACATCAAAGACGAGCCTAACCCTGAAGCCTTCCACCTTATCCACCCGGAGGACTGGGGTGTATCTGACTCCCCACTAGAAGTGGGTAAGATGTACGAGTACAATTTCGTCATCGGGGTCAGAAGAGTCTCTTCCCCTGAGGACGGGGGATATGTTATCAGCCTACGCTTACCACGAACCAAGTAACACATGAACACCATTTCTCTATCGCTAAACAAGCTCCACGGAACAGATGTAGAAGGACACTTTCTGGATGAAAGTGATTACGACCTTCTTATTCAGGAAGATACCACTGTAGTGGACGCTGACACTGGTGAAACCCTGCTCATCTTTCGCAAGGGAGTGTTGAACGACACCTTATCCTCCCTGAGTGAAATGTCCGCCTTCGACTTCTTCAAGAAAGTTGCCAAGCACCAAGCCAATGATAACAGAGGCTTAAGCGCTGGCAGAATTAGCTCTTGGGTGACTGCCACAGACAGACCACGCCTCTCCACTGGTCAATACAATGCCCTAATGAAAGGTAAAGGTCGCAAAGGCTTCAGTTCCTTCGAGGAATTCCAAGAATGCTTGAATTCCGGTAATGACCCCAGCCCATATGTGTGGTTAGCTCGCACTTACAAGGAGATGGACTGGGATGCCTTTGTCTCCCGGATTCAAGGCACTCCTGTAGACACTTGGCAAGAGCAGTTTAAGGAGTTCTTCACGGTCTATGTGGATGCCCAAAAGAGGGCGAACTCTTGCTTCTCCAATGTCCTTGGTGCCTTTGCCCGGACGGGACGGAACCCCTATTGCCGTTTGAGCAATGCCACCCTCTGTAATGCTCAAGGGTACGAGTATTTCCACCCTCTTTATCAAGAGGTTTCTCGGCTTTCAGAAATCGCCTTCCCTGAAAAAGCTGCCCTGGTTAAGGAAGGGTTAAAGGGAGCAGACCCTTTCTACACGCTGTTTAACACAATGTTCACCTGTATCACTGTGAACTGGCAGTTCAGAACTGCCAGTCATTTTGACGGCAGGAACTACGGGGGAGGGTTTGCTTCCCTCACCGTCCTAGGGAAAGGTGACTACCAAGGCTCCTACCTGGTGTTCCCCGAACTCCGTGTAGCCTTCGACCTTCGTCAAGGGGATATCCTCTCAGGGGATACCAGTTCCCTTCTACACGGTAACACGGAAAGAACAGGGGAAGGCGAAAGAGTCTCTTTGGTGTTCTTCACTCGCCAGGACATTGCCAATGTATGCCATTCCAGGTCTCTAGAAGAGGCTCGCAAAGACTTCTATCACCACTGTAAGGGAGTAGGGCTGGGTAAAAGTAGCCGTAAAGGGTGGAAAGGGGGTTTCAACGGCATGTACGACACCCCAGAATGGTACACCTTCTTTGAAGGATGGCAGGCAGAACACGGGGTCTCCGTTACCCTGAAAGAAAGGGATAAGAAGAACGCTTAAACCCCTGTCAAATTGTTCAATTCCGCGCTATAATGTAAAGGTAATCAGCACAGTGAACTACGTAGATTTCGTCAACGCCGTAACTTCCCTGCCCAGTCAATACACCAAGGACTTTACGACTCTGCTCCACAAACTCGATTCAGGTGTACCCATTTCCCGGCTTCTGACTGCAGCCATCGGGATGTCCTCTGAAGCCGCTGAGTTCATGGAACTAGAGTCCTCCTACAGCCAGGACACCAAACACAAACTCATTGAGTTGGGGGATATTTTGTGGTATGTAGCCCAGGGAGCCTTGGCTCTGAATCTAGATATGCCTGCCCCTTCTCTCAACGCTTCTACTTCGTACACAGCCAGTGTGTCCCTGGTATTGACCTCTGGCAAGTTCCTGGAACTGGTGAAGAAACTAGTATTCCAAGGGAAACCTTGGTCTCTGGAGCTTCGCCAAGAACTGACCTCCCTGCTAGAGGAAGTTGCTACGTTGGTAGAAGTGGCTGCCCAAGGCTTGGGGCATAACTCCGAGGAAGTCAAGGCAATGAACGTCACCAAGTTGCAGAATCGCTACCCTGAAGGGTTTGATGCCTATATGTCAGAAAATAGAAAAATTGGTGACCTTTAACCCTTGTCAAAATCCCCAGGGTATGCTATAATATGCCTGTTATCCAAATTGCAAGTCTTCCATGAGGAAGCCTATACCGTTTACCAAGAGATTTCATGAAGACATCAGTTTGTCCACTGTGTGGGATTCTCCGCATCGACGGAGTTCCCCGTTGGAGCTTTAAGAATACAGAAACGACCAATGCGAACGTTGCAGCTATTGTATGCCAATACGCTGTTCCCAGGGACGGTAAGGAGTGTATCAACCCTTGTGGTACAGATACCACGGGTGCTACAGATAGCTGGGAAATCCGCTCCCAAATTGGTGAAGCGCTGGAGTACGATATGCGGAGGGCTCTAGATGCCTAAGTTCCCTGAAATAACCATTAAGGTTCATCCCGGAGAAACACCATTCAAGATGATGGGCAAGGTACGGAGAACGATGAGGAACTCCGGTGTAGGTGAGGGGATGATTACCTCCTTCCAGCAAGAGGCATTTGAATCCAAAGACCTGGTATCGACGATTAGGGAGTGGGTGAATTGCGATATCCTCCCATAAAGGTTAGAGTGACCGAACAGGTGAGCCTGGAAAACTTCAGGCTCCCTCTGTCTCATAACGCCCTGGAAGAAGGAGGAGTTCCTCCTAGGGAAATAGACCTGTTCCACTCTAAACGAGCTAGCTTCTGAGTGGGTAACCCTTGTCAAAAATAAGGATTAGCGCTATAATGAATATAGTTTAGTTGGGAAGCTTATGTCCCCCAAGTACCCTGAAATCACTGTACAGCTAGTTGGACAAGATGGAAATGCATTCCTGATACTTGCCAAAACGCAGAAAGCCCTTCGTAAAGCCAAAGTCTCCCCTGAGGAAATCAACTTGTTCCTAGAGCAAGCCACAGCCGGAGACTACAACGAGCTCCTATCGACTATCCAGCAATGGGTAACAGTAGAGTGAAAGTTTTTCTAGACGATGTAAGGACTCCCCCTCCGGGATGGGTACTAACCCAGTCAGTGGGGGAGACCATCGACCTCCTTCTCGAAGAGGGTGTAACCCACCTTTCTTTAGACCATGACTTAGGTCTAGTGGAAGAAACAGGATATGATGTACTATTGTGGTTAGAGGAACAAGTGGCTCTCCACCAGTTTACTCCCCCCGCTCTCTACATCCATTCCGACAATCCCTCCGCCAGGATTAAGATGGAGTTGGCTATCAAATCAATAAACCTAAGGAAACTATGAAACCCTTATCCAAGTCTAAAGAGGAACTCAAGCTCCTCGTCCCCCAGTCCTATCACAACATGGGTGATTATGCACTGGTTCGCATCTTCCAGCAGTCGCATGTGCGGAAGCAAAGAGACACAGCACTGATGTGCTTAACCTACAGACACATGGGTGCCTTGGTCAAGAACACAATAACCCACTGTGGCCAAGTGTGGAGTGAGGACTGTTTTATCCATACCTGGGAGGGTATGGTTAAAGGACTGAGGAAGTTCAATCTAGATAACCCCAAGCAAGTCAAGGTCATTACCTACCTCTACTGGTGGATGCGCAAGGGTGCGCAGACTTGGCTGACCAAGAAAGCCAGGGAGGATAAGCACTCTTTCAGAGGTTGGAGTGAAGACATTTCCTCCTCACCCTTACTCAGAACCCAAGACCCATGCATTGAGAAGCAAGAGTTGGTGGACAAGGTGAGAGAGGTAATTTCCCAGTTCCCTGGTAACAAAACCTTTATCAGAACCTTCTACGGATTAGATGGGGGGGCGGGGAAGAACATCCCCACTATTGCCAAAGAGACAGGGGTTCCCGTCGGGGACTTAAGAAAAGAACTTTTATCCTTCAAACTTTATGTCAAGCAAAGAAAAGGTTTACAAATGCTCCTCTGAGCATTGCCCTGTGTGTTCCATGATGGCTCACTATGACTCTGCGGTTATTTCCTCCTTGGGTTTCGAGCTTGTTGAAGTCGAAACCCCCGAGGATTTCCCCGAACTCTGGGAGTACATTCTAGAGGAATACCCTTACGAGGAACTGGTGTTCCCTAGCTACATACTTCTTTCCAAGAGGAAATGTGTGGTAGGGGGAGCAGCCAAGTTCCACTTCAAGAAGATGTGCGAAGCAGCTTTCCTGCCAGAAGCTATTCTGGACGGGGAACCTGTCCCCTTCGTCATGGAGAGAATTATCACCTCACTCCTAGTCAGACTGAATCAATTCGGTTGGGAATTATTGTCAACTTCCCCCTTATTGTTCAAAACTGGCGAACCTTTAGAGCCCCCTTCAATGTTGGTGACTCCTAGCGGGGAAGAGGTTATGTTGTCTACCCCAAATGATGTATGCTCTCTGTTTTGCTAGCCCTATTCCCCTTTCCAGCTTTCGACTTCAACTTCCCGTTAGAGGATATGTTCCCTCCTCCTCCTCCTCCTCCTGTTGAGGGGGTAACTTGGGGATGTGGAACAGCTAGCTGGTATGGGACAGGTTTCCATGGAAACTTAACTGCTAACGGTGAAACCTATAACCAGTGGAGTATGACCGCTGCCCACAAGACTTTGCCCTTTGGGACTAAAGTGGTGGTTAATTATGGTGAGAGAGAGGTTCAGGTAAGGATTAATGACCGTGGCCCCTATGTAGGCGACAGGGTTATCGACCTTTCTAGAGCAGCTATGGAAGCGCTGGGAGGCGTGTCCGTAGGAACGCCTCATGTATGTTTGAGTGTTCTGTAACCTGCAATGTATGGATAGGCACTGCCTATCCCAAGTATTGAAAATTCTTATCTCTTGGGGGATGTCAAATCCTCCAAGGTATGCTATAATTGTTATACCTTAAGAAAGGAGTAAACCAGTGGAAGAACAATTCAGACAAAAATGCGTCAGCCTAGTGCCAAATGCCGCCCCCTTTGGGAATTCATCGGCAGCGATTGATAAAGAAGTTTTGATAACCAACTACTGAAGCCATTGGGTTGTCAAAATTCCTAGGGTGTGTTATAATTGTAGCATATAACCTACAACAAAGAAACCCAGAGAGTCCATAATGTTGTCAAGTAAGGAATTTCTGTCATGACCCTATCCATCAACACTAAAAATTGTGTAAACGCAGTGGCTGTCAGCCCAGATGGTAAAACCGTAGCTGTAGGACAAGATAGTCGAGCGGTAACCCTCTGGGAGGTTTCCACTGGGGAACCAGTTGGGCTCCCTGAGCCTGGTCATCATGGTTGGGTATCCTGTGTAGCATTCACACCAGACGGTAAGACCTTAATTACAGGGGGGTACGACCAAACAGTCAGATTTTCTAGCATTGCTGGG
>Ga0099850_1000120_pt1 | contig 32229 bp, 41 predicted proteins | sample CB_VirMetaG_5_FD_79182 | JGI IMG/M metagenome (GOLD analysis project Ga0099850, IMG submission 79182) | Freshwater to marine saline gradient viral communities from Chesapeake Bay - CB_1508_1D Viral MetaG | ecosystem: Environmental > Aquatic > Marine > Coastal | place: USA: Chesapeake Bay... | reverse complement strand
TTCCTTCTGTACCTTCGACTCCATGTAAACCAACTATTTCAGGTAAAGGTCTTTCTACTCCATTTATTAATTCACGTTCTGCTTCAGGACAATGCCAATTAAATCTCTTTGTAAAACCTCCTGCTAGTCCTTTATAGTCACCTTTTTCATTTTTGTATTTGGCAGTTACCATATCAAGCCCAGGCCATATAGGAGCACCTTGCTCATCTAAGTAGCCTGTTTTGTGTCCTGTAGGTACTCCTCGCTTTTGTCCATGTGTTGCTATTTGTCCAATACCTTCAGATAACTGGTAAAATTGATCTATACTGTAATGCACTTGAGGTAGTACAACCACTAGTTCTTGTTTACACAACTTTGATACTTCATCTAACTCGTCTTGAACAAAAGGATATTTTAGGTCTGTTATTTCAACACCAAAATTTCCAAAGTTCTTTAAAGGTTTAACTTTCATATACTGCTTCTCCTTGCTTTTGTTTTAGTTCAGCATATGGATTTCTAGAATCTGGATATACTTCTATTCTATGAAGCAAACGTTTTTCTAATTGTTCAAGTGTAAGTCCTGCTACATTTTTATTAGCATCAGTTCTTCTATGAATACAAACCTTTTGATCCATATAGAATATATCACCATCTTGCCATTCATGATTGTATATATATTTGTCAGTAATATACTCTTTCATTATATAATCTTTAAGTTTTTGGTATTTTTCATTGTCTTGACCAACTATCCCTACTATTTGACTTGGTGAAAAATGTAGGCCTTCTTTACCATTGACTGCTACCTGTACAAGTGATTGCTGTTTAGACAATGCTCTAGCAATACCTAATTCTTTTTGTACTGCTTCTTTATATTCATCAAACTGCCCCCATTCTGGTAATATAGCATCATCACCTTCTACAAAGCCCCAATTCATAATTGTATCTTTTAGTTCTTGTTTTTTCTCTGGTGTTTCCAGTTCATATCTATCAATCATTTGACAAACCTGTGTGATAGATCCTTCTGTTCCACGTACACCTTGTAGTCCTACAAAATCTGCTAATGGTAGTTCTACACCGTTGATGCTGTCTCTTTTGGCTTCAGCACAATGCCAGTTAAAAACTTTTGTTCCGCCGTTTGGCAATCCATCTACTTTACCATCGGCATCTCTTTTGGCAGTTACTTTATCTAGTCCAAGTAATAGAGGATAACCATTGTCATCAACATAACCGCCTTTGTATGTTGTTTTTTCATTTTCATTTAATCCATACTTCCATACTGTTCCTAGGTTAGTTGATAATTCATAATATTGTTCTTTGGTATAGTTAATTTTTGGAAATACCATTACAAGATTTTCAACTAATAGTTTTTTTAATTCATCCATTTCTTCTTTAACAAATGGATATTTTACTCCTGTTACTGATATACCAATAGAGCCAAAGTTTTTTATTTTATCTATGTTCATGCTACTAATTTCCTTTCTAGCATTTGTTTACGCACAAATAAATCTGCCAATACTTCAAAACTATAAGGGTAGTCAAAACAAATTGTAAAATTAATTCTTTGCTTTGATGAAGCAGTATCTACTGAATGGTAAATTGTTGTGTTAATTAATGTTGGTTGATCAATAAGTGTTTCACTTATTAATGTTTTGTTATCATTTTTCCAAAAACGTAATGGATTTTTATCCTGCTCTCCTACAAAAGGAATTAATATTGCCGCTACTCTGCCCATGTCTACATGAGAAGGTATTGCTTTATCTTCTTTTGCTCTTAAAAATCCATTTGATTTATACATTGGAAAAATAAATTGTTCTTCTACAAACTTTGGTGTTGGTACCTGAGCATATCCTTGTATGTCTCGGTATTCACCTTTGCCTGTTGACCCAAAGTTTGCTGAATCATATAGTTGCTGTATTTCTTCTTTGTTATATTTAAAGTTTGGCAACTTAATATATCCTAGTGTTAGTTGTTTATAAAATTTAAGATCATCTTGTAACTGCTCTTGTGAAATACCCATATATTCTTCTAAGGCTGTGATGTCTTTTTCTGTTGCTATATCATCACGAGCTCTAAGTTTGATTACATTTTCAATTTTGTTTATTGTTTCTGTTAGCATCAGTTTAATAATTCTCCATTACTAATCATATTTACTACTTTTTCAAAAGTGTACTTACCATAAAAACTTATTTGATAAGTAACCCTATCGCCGCCTTTGGTATTGTCTACTCCATGAAATATATCTCCACTACACTTCATTAATGTTGGAACCTTAAAATTTAAATCAACTATTTTGTTTTTTGTGTTTGCTTCATATAATGTTGTTGGTGCTACATCAAAGTCACCATACACTGAAAAGAAAATAGCACACTCTCTTGGTAGATTGCTCCACTCGTCATTGTTTACTTTGGTTTTCATCAGTGCCATTGCTTCTTCGTTTTCATGTAAACTTGGCCAATCTACATGTGTGTCTTCGTGGGGTGGCAAATAACATCCTGGCCAACATTTGACATACCCTGACCATGTATAACAGTGATCTTTAAAATTTTGTTTAATTGTTTCTGGTATAATTGGTTGTATGTAATCAGCATATGGATCTTTAGATCCTATTTGATTAGGATTGGCAGGATTTTCTAACCAAGCATTGCGAGAGTCTATGTCTTTTACTTCATCAATAAGTTCTTGATAATTAACCTTAAAGTTTGGTAACTCTAAATATCCTTTTTCAATTTGTTCAATCATTTTAATTTAAAATTTTTCCTTTACTATGTAATAATAACAGATTTTCCCATAGTTGTCTATTTAAAAATTCAGTGTCAAATGTTAATTGAAATGATATACGATCTTGTGTTGGAACTTTTATTGTGTGCATTTTTTGAGTGTTAACTATTGTAGGACCAGTATACTCGTGTTCAAATAAAAACTGGTCACCATCATAGAATTCTATAGGTGATGTTTCATCTGTCAAACTTATGTGAATCATTGCTTCTCGCATTTGACTATCAGGTTTTCCATAATCATCTGTATGTTTTAGTAATTCAAACCCTTTTGGAAATTTTATAAACTGCCCACGCATGGCTGGTTGTAATATAGGATTAAACTGTTCTATTATTGATTGTATCAGTTCATATGCTTGTGATTGTGTTTCGTAGTCTACATACTCTAACTGTTTAAATAAGTTATGACCTGTTTGTCCGTCATAGTTATAAATGTCATAATCATTTTTACTTACAAAATAAAGTGTTGTTTGATTTTTAGAAATAAAAGACGTTACCCCAAAGTCATCAACCACTTGTAGTAACTTTGACTTATTATATTTTAAACCTTTTATTTCTAAAATATAATCTGACTTATCAATTGTTTCTACCATGTGTTGTTTTTTCTAAAAAGAAATGTTTTATGATCCAAGCAGGTAAATCAATTTCCCACCATTTTTCTTTGTTTGTCCAACTGGTTGGTTTTTCATGATGAGTGTTATGTAAACCACTACCTAATGTTAAAATGTTTACCCATGTATTATTTGTACTATGATCTTTTGTGTCAAACAATCTATATCCCCATTTATGACAAACTGTATTAACTAACCCGGCACTGTGAAAAGTAATCACTGCTGGTAACGATATTAAAAACACTGCTATACGCCAATCAATTAGTGCTACAATTAAATATGTTCCTAACAATAATTTTAAATAGTGTTGATGTATAAATTTAATCCATGTGTCTTTTACTAGATCAGCAACAAACTTTCTTTCAATTGTAAATGGTTCCCAAAAAGTTGACCATATACGCCACATTGGTTGACCACCATGTGGATCTTCTTTGGTTTCTGGAACTGCATGATGCTTTCTATGTATTCCGCACCAAGCAATAGGTGATCCAAAACAATTAAACATACTTAAAACAATAAGCAATCTTGATTTCCAATATGATGTTTCAAAACTTTTGTGTGTTAGATATCTGTGTAGTGCTATCTCCCCGCCAATTTTTCCAAACACTATCCAACCAATAAAAGATAGCCATAACCATTCCCATCCAACATACACTAGTCCTATAATGGCTAATATATGATTGGCTAATAAAATTAATTTTAATTTATACTCGTAACTCATTTGCTGTTATTATATACTCTTTATATTTATTTGCACTCTTTTTTAATAGTATGTTGTGTTTTTCTGTATTTACAGTTCCTATAATAAATCCAACAATACGTTCATCATCAATACCAGGTTTAGGATCCATACCATGTAATTGTGTACAGTGATTTATAACGTAAGCATCTGTATTTTTTGGAATATTACAGTATACTTTGTTTTTTCCTTGTTCGTCTTTGCACATATATAAAGTATCTCTTGAACCATGTACAATAAATCTATAGCCTATTGGTTCGTTTTCTAATTGATGATCTAGTACTGCTTGAGGGTTGTCAACGTAACTAGGTACATCTATATAAGCGCCACTACTATCCATCATACGACCAACGTATCCAACTGACGCTCCATCTGTGTGTGGAAGTACATGACCTTTTGCTCTTTCTAAACGTGCATCTAATATAGTTTCAAATGGATAGTAGTCATCAATCCATTTAATTAAATCAGGGTATGTTTTACGAGCAAAACTATTCCATGTTCCTTTATCTGATAACTGTTGTGCTTTCCATTGATAAAATACATCAGATGCTTGTGATAAAGTATCATCACTAACATCTCTAAAAACTAACTCTTTATCTTTACCATATCCTACTGCTTGAGTTTTACCATAAAAATTTTTTATGATTATATCTTTATTTGGTATAGGTGGTATATCTAACGGTAGAAATAACATTAAATCGTCTCCTTACTATACCATGGAAGATCTTGCTTTGATAAAGAATAACTTTTATATACATTATAACTTTTTTCTATTAATTGTTTGTGTTTATTTGGATCAACTATCCCATCTATAAATCCAACTACACGTTCATCATCTACTGATTCTTTTGGATCCATACCATGCATTTGTGTACAATGATTAATAACATAAGCATCTGTTTCTTTTGGTGTTGAACAAAAAACTTTTTGCTGTGTATTATTTTCATTACACATATATAAACTATTGCGACTTCCACTAACAATAAATCTATAGCCTATTGGTTCGTTTTCTAGTTGGTGTTTATAAATTGCTTGTGGATTTGTAACTTCATTAGCATACGGTATTTTAACACTGTTGCCTTTACTATCTGTCATTACTCCTTCAAAAACATGATTATCCCAATCATAAGCATCAGTATGTGGTAATATACTTTGTTGAGCCCTATCTAATCTTACATCTAATTTTTGTGTAAAAGGAAAATTATCATCAATCCATTGAATAAGCTCTGGGTATGTTTGCCTAGCAAATTCATTCCATTCACCATCTTCTAATAGATTTTGTGTTTTCCATTTGTAAAATACATCGCTGGCTGAATCAATCTTTTTTTGATCAGTTTCAATTAACATAAGGTCATTGTTAGAATCATATCCTACAACTTTTGTATTTCCATAAAAATTTTTTAAAATTTTTTCTTTATTTGGAATAGTAGGGACATCTAATGGCACAAAAAGAATCATGTTACCATTTCCTTGGTCATTACATATTTTTTATATTTTTCAGCACTACGTTGTACTAGTTCTTTGTGTTCTTTAGGTTTAACTAAACCAATAATAAATCCAACAATACGGTCATCATCAATCCCTGGTCTTGGATCAACACCATGTGGTTGCGAACAGTTATCAATTACATAAGAGTCTGTGTCTTCAGGTATTGTACAATAGTGTTTTTTATCATCAGATAATTTTACTCGTTGATCTTTAGACATATATAAAGTATCTCGCGATCCACTTAGAATAAATCTATAACCTACAGGTTCATTTGCTAATTGATGTTCATATATAGCATCTTCAACTGCTGTGTGTTTAAATAGTTCTGTTTTTGGAAAAGGACAAACTTTACCATCATTTAATTTTTTATATAAATCATCTGCTTGTTGAGATACCCAAAACAGATTATTGTCCACATGTGGATCTGCTTTGTATAATCTTCCTAGTTTAATTAAAAAATACTTTTCAAAAGGCAGGTTTGTTTGCACCCAATCCATTATTTCAGGAAAATCTTTTTTAGCCGTATCAGTCCATTCTTCGTTTCTCCAATATAAATTTGTGTCAGTCCAATGAGCAAAACGATCAGTGATTGTCATATTTTCTTTTTCTATTTCTATACGACCACAATGTCCTGTAACATAAGTTGTTCCTACAAATCTTTTTACTAATTCTGGCTTGTTTGGTATAGGTGGTAAGTCTAGTGGTACAAATATCATTTTAGGTCTTCCTTATAAACTACATACTTTTTATATTTATCTGCACTACGTTTTATTAATTTTTGATGCTCTGCTGTGTTTACTTTGCCTAGTATAAATCCAACAATGCGATCATCATCTATGCCTTGTTTAACATCTACACCATGAGGTTGCGTACAATTGTTAATTAAAAAAGCGTCTGTTTCATTAGGTATTGTGCAAAACCATTTTTGTTGATTGTTCATATCTTTAGAATAGTCATACTCTTTGCACATATACAATGTATCTCTTGATCCGCTAACAACAAACCTATAGCCTATTGGTTCATTTGCCAATTGGTGATCTAACATTTTTTGAGTTATTGTCATATGATGTGGATGTGGTGCTGTAACGTAATTGCCATCCACATGCGGTGCAACATTACCAGTTGATCTTGCAAGTCTTACATAAAATTTATATTCAAATGGAAAATATGTGTCTATCCATTCAATCAAATTTGGGTATGTTAAATGTGCAGATAACTCCCATTGTCTTGATTCTCCAAACGGTTCATCTAAATTTTTAGTTCCTAGTAGTGTTTCTTCTTTCCACCAAGCAAACTTTTCAGAACCAATAAACTTATCAAGAATAGATTGTTTATTTGGTATTGGAGGTATATCTAACGGAGTAAAAATCATCTTTGTACAAATGCCTTTTCAATAACAAACTGCCCAGGGATTGATGTATTTCCTTCTTGCATACCCAATGATTCAAAATGTTCAATTAGATCTGTGTTTAATCCTTGTGACCCACAGATCATAAATCTATCAAACTCTGGTTCAAGTTTTTGATTAGTTGTAGTATGAAATAAATTACCATCTTTAATCCACTGTGTAATTCTACCTTGTCTTGGCCACTCTTGCTGAGTAAGTGTATTAAAATATCTAAACTTACCTTGTGTAACTTCATGCCAACTCTCATTAAATGTTTCTAATTCATCCCTGTAGGCCAGTTCGTTTTCATACTGCACTGTGTGAGTAAGCACAACTTTGTCAAAGCGTTCATAGGTTCTTAGATCTTTGATAATAGCCATAAAAGGTGCAAGTCCTGTACCTGTTGCTACTAGATATAAGTTGCGTCCTGGTAACAAATAATCAATAACAAGTGTACCTGTTGATTTATCATTGACAAGAACTTGATCACCTTCTTTGATGTGTTGTAGTTTTGATGTTAATGGGCCGTCTTGTATTTTAATAGACAGAAACTCTAGATAGTCTTCATGATTAGCTGAAGCAAATGAATATGCTCTCATGAGTTTTTTACCTTCATGCTCTATGCCAATCATAGCAAACTCTCCGTTCTCAAACTTGTTTGGAAAAGATCTTGTAGTACGAAATGAAAATGTTTTATCACTCCAATGTCTTACATGAGTTACTGTTTCTGTGTTAATCATTTTTATTTAAACGTTCCTTGTGTTACCATACTCAACCACTGTACAACCTTCTAGTTGTGGACACTGCCTCCATGGGTCAACAATAATTGATCCTTCCGGAAAGTCATACTTAGATGTGTCATCTGTACCATATGTTACTCTAGGATTGTGTGCTAACAAGTAGACTGCACGACCCAGTGTCTTAGGTGGAGTATCACCTGTGTGTTCATCTTTGTAGTACAATGTTCTACCTGCTTTTTCAACATAGTGCCCTATCAACAAACTGTATGATCCGTTAGTGTAAGGCACGTGAGGTTTATATGCTTTACCTACAATCACAATTGGTAAGTTATACGACATTAATTTTTTAGCAAGATTTTCTGCTTGTACTTCTCTAGCACCCATAATAGCGTCAAACAAGTCATAGCCTAAGCCTAGGTGATCTGCCATCCAACGCAGTGCAATATTATCTCTAGGATGACAAGCACCACCATCACCCATGCCTGCTGTCATGTACTTTGGTCCCATAATTCTTTGATCTGAGTATGCAAGTGCTGATGTTACTACATCAACATTGATGTTACCTTGTTTCTCTGCTACATCTTGAATCATGTTTACCAATCCAATCTTTGCTGAAATAAATGTGTTGTAGAAAATTTTGATTGATTCACATTCGTCCCAAGTACCAACTATGTATCTTGGGTTGTTCTGCATCATTGGTTTGTAGAAATCTATAAGTTCTTTTGCATCACCTGTTTTAGATCCATCTTCTGTGCCAATCATAATCATTTCTGGATTTACCATATCCCATTTTACAGATCCCATAGCAATCAAATACGGATTATACACAAAACGTGCATTTGTAATTAGTGGTTCTAGTTCACGTCTTGTTGTGCCTGGCAACACAGTTGAAATTAGTACCACCAGTTGCTTTTTATTAACAAATTGATTAACTTCTTTTAAAATGTTTTTTACAATTGTGTAGTCAAAGTCTTTTGGTTCTAGATGTGCTGTTGGTGTTGACCCATCATAACGTGGATCATGTGGTGTTGGTGCCGCAATAAACACAATGTCCTTGTCTTTAACTGCTTCAGCAATTGACTGTTTCATTGCAAAATTTTCTGGCTGTCTTGGTTCTACATCATAACCTTCAACCATGTATTGTTGTGCCATTACTTCTGCACAGTCTTTTCCTAGTTTGCCGCAACCAATCATTGCGACTTTTGTATTTTTTAGTTTCATGAATATACCCTCACTTTGTGTTTTTGTTCAAATGCATCTGCATGTTGTCTTGTGTTTACCAAAGGTTCGCCTTTGATGTTTAAACTTGTATTCAATAGCATTGGACAACCTGTTTGATCATAGAACTTTTTGATTAGTTTATAAAATCCTGGTGCTTCACGTTGTGTCACAGTTTGTACACGTGAAGTACCGTCAGCATGTATGATTGCTGGAAATTCTTGTGGCTTTCTACATATCGCCACTGCCTGCATGTACGGTGATGCTGTTATACCACCTGGCATTGTAAAATACTCATGTACATGTTCTTCTAGGATAGCAGGAGCAAAAGGTCTAAACTTCTGTCGTTTCTTAATATCATTTACTCTGTCTTTGATTTCACCTCCTCTAGGATCTGCAAGTAAACTTCTATTACCCAATGCTCTTGGACCAAACTCTGCTCTACCACTTGCAACTCCAATGATGTTGCCATTCATCAGTGCTTTGCAGGTACTGTCCACAGGATAGTCGCCTTCAATGTTTGTGCCTAAAAATGGACCTTGCCAATTTAGTTTATCACCATATCCCAATGCCGCGGCGCCTAGTGAGTTACCTGCATCACCTGGATTAGGCATAATCCATATGTTTTGATTTTTATTGTACATCAACGAGTTGGCTACACAATTAAGTGCAACTCCGCCCATCCATACAATGTTCTTTTGTGAACTGTATGAACGTGCTATTTCAAACAGTGTAAGAATTTTCTTTTCAATCACTTGCTGTATTGATGCCGCTACATCATATGAAAATTGATGATCAAGCAATGGCATGTGTGGCATCCATTCTTCAATACCAGCATGAACATTTCGTTTTAGTTTCAAAGGATCACGTTCATCAAAGAAATATGTTTCAATGTCTTTGACATATTTAGGTTCACCGTACGCCGCCATTCCCATTAGAATGTATTCTTCTTCGTTTGGCTTTAGTCCAACTCTTTGTGTGAATGCTGAATACAATAGTCCTAGTGAATGTGGATACTGATATGTTTTTAATCTTTTTAAACCATTTGGTGCTGTGTAATCCCATATAGATATTGTGTCAAACTCTCCTATTGCATCAGCAACAATAACACAGGCACTGTTGTATGGTGATGTGTATGCTCCTGCGGCCGCATGTGCTTTGTGATGTTCTACATATTCTAATTTGTGGGGCACCATGTGTTGAAACTGTTTCATATACTGTGATGGTAGATTATCTGTTTGGAATACTTCACTCCATTGTCCAGCAACCATTTGTCTACGTTTTTTCAACCAAGGTCTTTCATGCCATATAACACGATCTGGATCACCATGCTCTAGTGCTTCGTTGATTATTTCATCACATAGATCTGAATCATTTTTTACTCGTGTATATCTTTCTGTGTGAGCCGCAAACACTATTTCGCCATCTTTAACCACAGACAGAGATCCGTCATGTCCTAGTCCACATACGCCCCAAATTGTTTTACTCATCTATTTTTACCTTTATAATTTTAATCCATTTTGCAAACTGCTTTGCTTTTTCTATTGATTCTATATTAGTACTATGATTTAAAAAAGCATCAGCATTATTATTGTTGTTAAAATAAACTTCACAGACAGTTATATTAGCATTTGTGTTTACTTCTTGACCCCATCTAGTTCCTGTAGGTGCATCAAACTTTATAAAACCTGGCAATTGTTTTACCCAATCATACCACGACTGTTCTGATTCTTTATATTCATTATAATCTGTATCAAAACTACTTACTTCACTTATAATTAATAGTTTAATCATCTTGCACTTAATACCATATGTTTAATTTCACTTGGCTGTTCAATTATCCATTTTACTGTGTCAATAATTTCTTGATAAGATAATTTAGGGCCAAGATAGTCTTTGTTAAATTCTGTATCAACATAACCTAAAGCCAATGTTGTTATTTTACATGTACGTTTTTGATTTTGTAATAGTTCTGCGTGTGAATGTAATGCAACTTTTTGAACAGGATACATTTGATGTACTACTTGCCAATTAGTATAAGGTACACTATCAACACCTATATTGATAATTAATTTGTTTTTGTCTTTCCATGCAGTAAACATTTCGTCTAACATTTCTACTTGTCCAAATCCTTCATGTGCATTATTAATAAACACATCACAGTTTATACAAGAATGAATTATCTTTGTTCTTGAATCTTTATCAGTAATATCATGACCTGTAGATCTACTTATACCTAATGCATTTGGAAATGCTTCATACAATGCTTTACCAATTTTTTTAGTATACCCTGTTATTGCTATTTTTTTATTCATCTATTACCTCATATGCTGGTGTTAGACAAACTCTGTTAACACCATTATCTCTCTTAAATCTATTCCATTCACTATCATATGTTGTGCCAAGCAAATAAGAATCACTTGGTTGTAGATTAAATTGCTTACAAATATCATACTGCATTTTACTGTATTGTTGTTTTTTAGCAAACACACTACTGTTTAATGTTACTGCTTTAAATACATCTATAATGGCATGGTTAAAATATCCTACACCTTGAAGTTCTTGTTGTATTGCTTCTTGTTCTCTAGAAAATCTAACTCCTGCTCTTAACAATCCAAGTCCGTATGGTTTTGAACAACTCCAAAATACTTCGCGAACATTGTCATATAAATTTATTTTATACTGTCCTGTTGTTCCAGCAAATGCTAGATCTAAATATATTGGACAAATTTGTTTTAATCCTACTTCGTCATATCTTTTATCAAAATTGCCTGTAGCACTAAATGGATTACTCATATACAAAGGAATATCAGCAATTAAATCACTTGTTGTTTTAGCAATATTAATAGGTTTTTTCATAAACAATGGATATCTATATTCTCCTTCAAACACTTGATACTTGTCAACTTTTATACACATCCAATCTATGCTTTCATGTATTCCATTTGTTGGATATGCCCATTGTAATTGTGATAAATCAATAAAAGGATCTAGATAATTACGTATTTGTTCTTGACAAGTTTCCCAACGTATTCTTCTTTTTACTGATGGCGTTTTGTCATTCTCATTTGTACTTTCAACATACGAATTATAACTTTTTGTTAATGCATTTTTAATAGTCATATCTGTAGGAGAATGTATTGCTTTGCTTTTACCAAAAGTTTCATTTGTTATATTCATTGTTATTATCATTACATTTCTCTCATATGTTTACAAACTGTGGCTACTGTTTCGTCATTAACATCAACATTAACTACAAGCCAATATGCCGGATCAAAGTTAGCATTAAACAAATAATGCATCTTAGCAGTATCAACAAAGTAAACAACACCTTGATGCCAATGTAATAATTTATCTTCAAGAACAAAGTTCATTCCTGGTGGATTACAGTTTTTTAAAGGAACTATTAATCTAAAGGTATCAAATACAATTTTATTTGTATGATGAAAATCTTCATCTGGATGATCTCTATGCGGTGGAAAAAACCCACCGGGTTCTAATTTTAATATATGTGTTCTAAATATATGATTACCAAATAAACTTAAAAACTTTTTTAAAGATTTCCATTCAAATACCGGTGTTGGTACTTTAAAATCTCTTTCTGTCCATTGTGTTCCATTTTCTTTGTTATATTCAAAAACACTATCTAAATCAGGTATACCTGACATTCCGCCATCTAAACTTGTAATACTTAATCCATATCTGTTAACTTTTTTTCTTGGATTATACCTTACATAAGTAAAGTTTTTTTCTGTCCATTCAATAAACTCTTCACTATCAAACATATTTAAAACTAAAGGATATTGACTTCCAAAAGTTGTTAAATCTCTATATAAACTGTTCTTATTCATAGATATGTTTTATCTCCAGGCCATAATGGCATTTGTGTTCCTTCAGCACGTTTTGGTATTTTTGAATCAGCACTTGATACACAACTACGTGAAATACATTTTTCTGGTTTATCAAATAATTTAAATCCTGTTTCAATATTACCCAAAGGTTTGTCATCACAACTGTAACTTCTTTTTATACTACCATCTGGTTCTCTAATAATAATTGATCTGTAACCTGATGAACATTCCCAACCAGTAAACTGATTAAAATTAAATGCATTGAATCTTTCTGCTTGATCCATAAACCATGCTTTGTTATCTTTGTCTCTAAACTCTACTTGAAAGTGTTGCGGTACTCCTTCTGAGTAAGTTTGTTTTTGTAGTGTTCTATCTTCATCAATTTTATATGTAGGCTTTGGTCTTGTTACATATTTGTTTTTTGCTTCAGTAAATCCACGTTGTGGCATACCATTCCATAATCTTTTTAACATATCATCTGTGTAGCCATCTACACGTTTAGATGCTGTAGGATCTGACTGTGGTTTAAGTGTAACATTAATACCTCTGTTGTGAAAGTACAATGACTCTTCATATAGTTCATCAAACCATTCTGGCACCATAACTTGATTGATTGTTACTTGAACATCATGCTCTTGAACAAAACATAACTTGTCTGCAAACTCTTCTCGCTTTTCTTGTGTATTCACATGCTCTCTGTGATAACTTGCTGTTATACTTGCTCTGTGAAAAGGTGCTACTGCACTAACATACTGTTCAAACCATTTCATTGGTCTTGAACAGTTTGATGTCATATGGACAGAAGTATAATTAGTATTTGTTGTATCATCAGCAAGATGCTGAAGAATATTAAGGTAACCAGGATGAAACGTAGGCTCGCCTCCAGAAAGAGAGAAATGGAAACTATTAAAGCCTCGCTCTCTTGCCTGTCTTTTGATTTCATCAATGGTAGCAAGACAAAGCTCAGTAGGCCTATGATCTTTTCTGTCACTCCTAGCATACGGCCAACAGTATGAACACCTGTAATTACAAAACCTACCAAGAAGCCAACTAACTGTAAACAAGTCCCTATAAAGCATAGTACGTTGTCCAACACGTACGAGATCATCGTACGGAATTTGTGTAAAATCATATTCACTCCATTTTAGATCTGTCATTGCCAATACTCTTTGAATTCTGGATACACTGACAAGAACTCTGTTTGATTTAATTTATCCATAGTTGTAATATACTCTCTAGTATCATCTGTTAATCTATCCACATTGATACTGGTATTATTCATATATTGTAACACATATTCACTCCACTTTGCAATCTTATTGTGTCTGGTTTGTTTTATTTTTCCTGACAGATCTGCAACTGTGTTTCTAACCTGTTTGTTGACTTGTTGCTTTAATTCATTAGGTAGATACTTCACATTAATTGCCTCTGGATACTGTACCAAACTACAGTGCATGGGCAAGTCTAACTTGTTGTAGTATTCTATCACATAGTGCAACTTGGTTATGTTATACAATGATGTTGTGCAGGTTGCTGTCAACATCACATTGTCTAACTGCTGTAATTGTTTTATGTTGTGTTCTATTTTGGCAAGGTCACTGCCTGTTCTAAGATAACTGTGTGTGCTTTCATCACCGTCAATACTGACCCTACAGTTTACCTGTTTAAAGTGTCGCCATAGATCAATCACCTGCTTGTCACCCTGTGCAATTGAATTTAGATTGCTGTTGTATTCAAGTGTTATGTTTTTTGCATATGGCAATAGTTTTTCTAATGCTTCATAGTGCTGTGGTTGTATCAAAGGTTCGCCACCTGCAATAACTATTTCTTCTACTGTAGGGGCTATGTCATCTATCACTTGATCCAGTGTTTCAGCAGGTAGTTTGGCTATGCCACGCCATGTGCTGGTTTCTGTGAGTTGATATTTGTCAAACAGTGTTTTAACATCTTGATGTTTGTTGTAGGCCACTGCCCATGTAGAACTGTATATAGATGAACAGTGTCTACATCTCAAATCACACACATTGCCAAAACGCAATTCGATTGTGCGAACATTCATTGGCAATGCGCCATCTTTAACTGTGTCAAGTATGCTAGGAATCATATCAGCATACTGTTCATTGCACTGTTGCCGTGTTGACTTTGTGTGTGATTGTTCCATGTCCCAACAGCTCTTGCAACCTTCGTGCTGTATTCCGTTTAGTAGATTGTTTCTAATCTGTTTGTAATTTTTGTTGTTCCATATATCTTTTAATTTTTCTTCACCATAGTGTCCTAGCAGATCGTGATTGCGCCAACAGGCACTCACATAACCTTTTGTTTTGAGGTTCATGTGGATAAAAGGCATTATGCAAAATGTTTTACTTGTCATTATCTTTCTTTACTGATTCCTTTGCCCATTGTCTTTCAACACACCAAAAGCATGGATTATCTAAATTTTTTTCTGTACATGTAATTAACTTTGTTTCTTTATGAATATAAGTTGGAATTATCTCATTTGATTGACTATCATAAAGATTAGAATAATCACCTTCACAACTTCTTGTTGTGTTTAATAAGTCTTCCCAGCCATTTTTATAAAATTGATTAAGCACAAAATCTTTTTTAACAAGTAACCATGGAAATATTCTTTCACTTGTTTTGTTATATAAATGACTAAATTTTTGGATTGATAGTTGATATTGTGGTGGATACTTTCTTGTAGAAATCCATGTATCAAGTTTATCTTCACTCCATACTCTATCACTTGTATTCATCCAGTCATTTACTGATTTAGTATTTTCAGTTATATAATTTTTTAAATCTTCTTTTACAGGATTTAAAGTTGTAAAATTATAAACGGCTTCTAATTTATATTCACTTGTTGCAAAAATATTAAAACTTGAAACAATTACAACATCACCAAATGCATTAAGTTTATCAATCTTTCCTAACGAGCCAGCTTCTAATTCAGGTGGTATAAAACTTTTAATTTGTTGCATAGATACATTTGGATACATACTTTTAATTTTATTAAAAACATCAACAAATATATATCTTTGCCATGGACGATTTATCCATCCACGCACATGACTTATTACTACTATTTCAGTATTGCAATTTAATTCAGTAATTAATTTACAAAGTATTGCTAGACCACAGGCACTATCTGCTCCGCCACTAAGATTTACACCAACTTTTTTCCAAGATGGATTAAAGTAGAACAACTCTCCATTGATATCATGTAAAAAATTTTTATCTATATTGTCATAACTATTGTATGCTTTATTGTTAAGCGACTGTTTCATAAATATTTACTCCTATAATTTTTTCTAACTCTGGAAAGGTTTCTTTCCAATCTTCATTGCGTATTGTATCAAACAAATATGCTTTTTCAATAAACTCTCTTTTATTATCTGTAATACTATTTTGTTGTAAAACTAACAATACTTTTTTAATATCTTTTTTAATATAAGGATATCTAGAAATATCTTCAAAATCATTAGATAAAAAGTTTAGTATATTTTTTCTAACTCTATTATTAAAATTACGTATTGAAAGATATGTTGGTGTTTGTGCAATTGTCATATCAAACGAAAATTTATTTGATAGTTTTTCTTTTGCAAAAAAAGATTCCATCCAATCAATAAATTCTTTTAAGTATAAAACATTAAATATTGATACTGTGTGACTTATTGATATAAAAACGTTTGAGTTTTCTGATGCAAAACTTTTCCAACTATTTGCTGTTTCTAAAACCTTTGGCCATTGTGACCCTTTTCTTAAAAATTCTGCTCGTGTCCCAATTCCATCTAGACTTAGAGTAACTTTTACTTTTTTAAAATAAGGAAGCAGTTTACGAAAAGTATGTTTTGGAAAAAACGAACAGTTTGTAAAAACTTCAATGCTTATGTTTTTTGCCAAATCCCATTTAACTAGATTAGCAAGAAATATTTGAAACTGATCGTTTAGAAAAGGTTCTCCGCCAGTGGCCTTGACATTTTTTAAATCTTTAACTACTTCATATGATATATCAGCAATCTCTTGATTTGTTTTTGGTAATTTTTTTATTTGATGATATAAATCAATATCGCCTCCATAAAAATTTTCAACTGCTTTATGATTATTATCTAAGTCTTCGTCCCATGTTGTAGACAAATTTGGACCACATGATCGACATTTTAAATTACAATATCTGCCTGTTTGTATTTCTAAAAATTCTAACTTTGTGTCTGTATAATCTATTTCTTGTTGAGAACGATAAGGAACTTCCTGATCTGAATTTGATTCACTATCTAATGCACAAGTTCTCATTGATTTTCCTCCTAATTCTTCTTCTTGATAACATCTCCAACACCCTTGTATTTTTTCTCCATTGATTGCTTTTTGTCTTAGATCTTTCCATAATAAGTTATAACCATCTTTAAAAGATATTGCATATTTTTCTTTATTTTTTTGATATCTACAACAAGGAACTATTTCTGATTGAGGCATACTTAGATTAGCCGCTCGAAATAGAAATGGGCAATAGGTTTTATTTGTTTTTAGATCAATCATTGCTTGTATTATACAGTAAAATTCTTTATAAATCAATATAAAGTATGTAGTTTATATTATTTATCACTTGATTTATTTGATAAATAAGTATATAATAAGTGCTATATAAGGAATTTAATCAATGTTAATACGTAAAAAATACCAATTACCAACTATGTGGAAGTTCCAAACCCACAAATTTGATATAGAAAAATTACAACAAGAAGCTTTAACACTTGCTAATGATTATGGCAATGTTATGGAAACAAACAAAGCCTTGTGTAGCAATAATCACGAATTAGTTATGAGTGTTTATAAACACTTTAAACAAATTAATCTAACAGAATTTGATCCAACCGCAGAAGCACCCACAGTAGAATCTTGTGAAGCCATGGGGCAAACTGCTGGCACTGGCAACGACTCTATTGGTAAAATTGCCAAATACAAACTAAAAGCACACAGAGGCGAAGGACTAAACCCGGCTCTTGATGAACACAACTACAATACTCCAACAGAAAAATACAAAGGCACATACTTTGAAGAAGTGGTTAACTCGTTCAAATCAGATGCTATAAGAGTAAGACTTGTTAGATTAGATCCAGGTAAAACACTTACTCCACACATTGATTATGATCCGACCTATGCTGTAAGAGTAATTATTCCTATCTTTGCAGAAGAACAAGCAACAAATTATTTCTGGCGTAAAGGCAAAGAAGAAGCATATTATCTAAAAGCAGACGGTTCAGCATATTTCTTAAACATTGGCTTTAGACACACCGTAGTTAACTCAGGTAGTACACCAAGAATTAGTTTAATGTTTAGTTTAAAAGATCAATTAGATCTACAAGAAATACCAGAAGGTGAATGGAACGAAACAAACAATATGGGTGAATTAAAAATACAAAAAGAATATACACAACACAAGGCTCAAGCAGATGCCCAACCAGTGGCTGTTTAAAACTGAAGTAAAAGAATCATCTATACACGGTAAAGGTAGATTTGCACTAGAATCAATACCTATTGGAAGAAAAGTCGTTGAACTAACTGGTTCTATAGTTCCTAAAGAACAAGCGCCTGGAAAATTTCCTGTAAGTTTAACACATAATATGAATTGTGAAGACACATATATAAATCACAGTAATGACTCAAACTTGTCTTACATTGGAGGTACAAGTTTTATTTCTTGTAAAAATATCAAAACAGGTGATGAACTAACAATGGATTACAGAGAATTTGCTGGGGATCGTAAATTTTTGTTTTAAGATTTAAACTTTTCTTTCCAATTCATATTAGCAAATGGCCATCCTGTAATTACAACACGACTACCTACTTTACCACCTCTAACTGGATTCACATAATGAGCTGACCCAACTCTCATCAGCACACATGAATTTCTTTTAGGGTTAATTGTTAATGGTCCTACTAGATAAGGATCTTGTCCAGTTTCATTATGAAGTTTTGTTTTAAACTCTTCCCAATTTTTACGTTCTTGTGGATAATAATTAAAATGTTCTTCAAGCATATACTCATTTGGTAAAACCAACTCGCCACCATTTTCTGTTGTTAGATAATTTATAAAAACAAATTCTCCATATATATCTTTGCGTTCTGTATGAACATTATATACGCTATTTGGATTAAAAGTTTTTGTTGTAAACTGTAAAACATTTTTTTCATTTATATTTTGAATTAGTATAGGCTTATAAACTTCTGATAATATTTCATTTAATCTGTTGATGACTGCTACTACTACATCGCTATCTTTGTGTATATTATACTTTACATGATTATAATTATAATAAGACTTGCTAATAATATGTGGTTGTTCATTGCCATCTAGTTCTTTTATTTCTGATTGTCTTATTTTATCTAATGCTTGATCAACAAGTTCTTCATTAATAAAATTATCTGTATACCAGACTTCATTTTGAACTAGTTCTTTCCACATTAATGACAATCCTCAGGTTTTGGTTCTGCATGACGCTGTGCATCAAAATAATAATTAAAGTTGCAATGTTGATCTAAATTGCTTATAAGTTCTTTAGTAGCATATGGCCATCCTGTAACTACTTGTCTTGAATCTTTTGTTACTTCACCTTGCAATGGATTAACATAGTGAGCAGAACCTATAGCAAATACAACACATTTGTTATAAACCGGTTTAACAACTACATCATCTAAATAACGCATAGGAAATCCTCGAGATTCAACTAACTGTATGTTTTCTTCCCATCTAGATCTTTGAGCTGGAAACTTTTGTAAGTGTTGTTCTACTCCATTACGACTAGGAAATACTAACTCGCCTCCTTGCTCTGTAGAAAGAAAATGCATAAAAGCATAAGGACCATACTTGTCAATAGGCTCAGTATGTAGATCATACCATCCACGTTTTGAAAAACTCTTAGTAAATAATTGTAGTCCTTCTAAATTATCCATTGGTACAGGAGTTTCAGTTAATGGTTGCATTAATTCATTTACCTTGCCCATATACAAGTCAATTAATACTCTATCTTTGTGTATATCAGTTCTATGAACTGTGTAATTATATGTAGTAGCATTGACACCTGAATTTCTAAAGTTAGGTAATATTGCTTCACCAGGCTCAAGTTCTGTTTTACCTGCTGTTGACATATTTTGTTTTATCTGCTCAATAGTATTATCATCAAGAAAGTTATCATACTCCCATAGTTCATTTTTTACTAGTTCTTTCCACATTATCTTTCACTCCCTATTGCCACTGCTTCAGTTGGCTTAATACGAGCATCTGTACCATACATGCTCATATCAAATTCTTTTTTCCATTGTGCTACATCATATTTAACCAATTTTTCTGGAAACACTTTTGATAAATCTTCTATAAACTGTGTTTGGTTATGCCAGAACTGATACACTTCATCTGATCGTAAACATCTTGAAAAATACAAATATGTTGCTAGATCTTTAACTTCTGTTCTTGGTTCATCTTTAAATATATTTCTAATAATCTGTCTATTCTTTTCTACTAATGTTTTCATTAGAGGCATTTTATTTAAATGTTGATAAAACCATTTAATTTGAAATTCAATATCATGCCCTGTGTCAAACAGATCTTTTATTGTATGACTTAATGCTCTAGAATTATGGAAATTATGATAAAACCACCAATAATCAAACATGCGAACTATTTCATCTTCATCATACGAAAAGCATCTGTGCATTATTTCTATTTCCTCAAACTCGTATGTACTGCGTTCATCTCTGTATTCTGGATGATTATGTAATTGTTTATATCCTAATCCTGAGAACGAATACGGAAATGCAAGTATCTTTGATTTAACTTTGTGTTCTTTTTGAAATTTATCTGTATATAGTTCTGTGTTTGGTACTAAATTTAAAAAATAAGAACGCATAAAATCAATACCAAGTTCATAGTCTTTGTTTAAACTGTATAACCAACTGTCTGCTGTTTCGCCTGGCAGTGCTATAATCATTTCACTAGTTACTGGTAATCCTTTTGATTTAAAACTGTCTATTAATGGTATAAGTTTGTCATTATTGATATTTGCTCTATTAATAATTTTGAGTGTATCTTTTGAATGCGTTTGGAAACTTACTTTTAAATTACGCTGGTCAGCATCTAAGTTGTTGTGTATAATATCTATAATTTCTGGTAACCACTTACTACCGTTTTTTGCAAGTCCACTATATGATATTTTTGGATTGTTGCCTGTTGCTTCTTTATTTGCTTTCATTTTTTTAACAACATCTAAGTCTCTAGGTAACATACCAAAGTTAGCATCAAGTATTTCTACTTCTGCTATGTTTGTATGCTTGTATAAAAAATCTAATTGTTGGTATACTGGGTCTATGTCAAACTTTGTAACTTTTGATCTTGCTTGACCTCCCCAATCACAAAATGCACATTTAAAAGGACATCCGCGATTAGTTTCAAAAGATGCCTTGACTCGTTTTTCTTCTTTTAGTATTGAATCAAATACTCCATCAATGTATGGTGTAGGCATTTCATCTGTACCAATTTGATATAGTTTGCGGCCTACCTCTACGTTGTTCCAACCTCTTCCAAAACTACCAGCATGTATACTCATTGGAGCATTAATATTTTGTAAAAAACCACTGACTAATTTCTCTCCAGGTCCTACCCAAAATATATCTATATAAGGATGTTCTTGTGCAAACTTTTCTGCAAGTTTAGGATCTTCTGGGACGTTAGGGCCACCATACATAGTAATACCATTTGGATTTACATCTTTATAGTGGCTCATTAATTGATTGTTATATGCTTGATTCCATACATAACAGGTTAAACCAAACACATCTATGTTTTTAAATTGTTCTGTGTATTCTTCTACAGGTTTGTACTTGTATAATGGTTCATTGAATTTGTACTTTGATTTTATCTCAGGTATCTTATTACAATAACTTATAAGACATGCCGCGGCATATGGCAACCATGTTTCATGTATAACTGATATTGTTCCTAGTTGCACTGTTTTCATAATACCTCTGCAACATTTTCTATAGTGCCGTTGTGTTTGTGCCATATAACAGCACTGGTTGGTTTCCATATATAATTAGGATCAATATAATAACTGTAGACAAACTGTATCATATCAGACTTTGGTGAATCATGAAAAACTAGATCTGTTTCTAGTGTTAATTGTTTGTAATCATCGTCTTCAAACCAACTGTTATCACCTCCAACATATTTTTTCTTATGTTGAAATAATTTGTTTATTGCTGTGTCTTTGACGTCATGCGTCCAATAGTAGTGTTTGAAACCATTTGCCTTTGCCCAGGCTATCTGATGTTTCATCATTTTAAAACCATAACGACCATGCCTGTGTTTCTTAAGGATATGGTACCTACACTTTCTTATTGACTCTGGAGTGCCTGTGATAAAACTTCTTTCAGCATAACTTATACTAGCAACTTCATCATCCACTATTGCCAACCAAAGACTGCTTTGCTCGTCAAGGTTATCTAAATCAAATTTTTTTTGAGTATATGTACCAGCACTCCCTTCTGCTCTTGCTTGAGTTAAAAATTCTTCTACTAGTATTTTGTATGCTGGATTGTATTGTACAATCTTTTCCATTTAAGTTTTTTGCTCTAGTTTTTTTATAAACCAACCACCTAGATCAAACTCCCACCATTTGTATTTGAAACTTGAATTTTGTGGATCATAATGATGATTATTATGCCAACCTTCTCCCCACATTAGTATTCCAAGTAAAGGTATGTTTGTTGAATTGTCTGTTGTTTCCCAATTTCTATAACCAGTCATGTGTGTTAGTGTATTAATAAACGATCCAGCATTCCATAATATCATTGCTGGAAATAGATAAGCACTGATCAATAACATTGGATCAATTAAATACCAAATTACTGCTATCGCTAGATGTAATGCAAAATACCATTTGTGTAAAAAGGCATGGAATTTTGATCTAATAAGTTTTACCACATATCTTGGGTTAGGTGTTTCAAACATGCTTAACCATTGAACTCTAAAAAATCCTAAGTGTTCAGGTGAATGAGGATCACCTTCTTGATCAGTATAATGATGATGCTCTTTATGTATAGCCACCCATCCTATTGTTGATCCTGTTAATCCATATGTGCCTGCTAATGATCCAAAATATTCATACCATTTAGGTGCATTCCAACTTTTATGTGATAGTAATCTATGAAACGTCATTGTCATACCAAAACATCCAGTTACAAAATAAACAAAGAATGCTATCAACCAATGATACCAATGCCCATAGATGATCATTGGAATTATAGACAAGTGTGCTATGATTTGAGCAACAAATAAAAAATATTGATCTTTTGTATATTTTTGTTTTTCCATTTTGTACCTTTATTATAACAGTATTTATTTGCTTTTGCAATACTAAAATTTTATTTTCCAAGCAAGTGTTATATTTCTTCCTCCTTGATTATATCCGTCTGGTCTTTCATATTTGTCATTTGTTAAATTTTTAATATTTAATACTACTTCAGAATCTTTTGTTAGATAATATCCTGCTGTAAGATCTGCTGTGGTTTTTTCTTTTACTGTAATTGTTGACCAATCAGTTGAATCTGTATCTCTATGCTTTCCATAATATAATATACTAGGTGTAATGTAGTAATTGTCTTTGGTATAGGTAATTCCTGATTTCCATACTGTGTGTGGTCTACGCTTTAACCATGTTTCAGAAGAATCTTGTGCTGATGTTAATGCTATACTGTTATCAAAACTAAAATTTCCTATGTAATAATTAAAATCAATATCAGCACCTTTGATTTTTGATGACCCTGAACTGTCGTTATTATATGTAGAATTAGAATATGTAATCATATTATCAATATCAATTGAATATAATGCAATATCAAAATTATGAGATTTACCTTTATTATTGTATCCTATTTCATTGCTTACAGAAGTTTCTGCTTTTAAATTTGAATTACCTGTATAACCAAAATTGTCAGCACCATACAACTCATATAGTGTTGGTGATTTATATCCGGTTGACTGACTCACACGAAATCCATTGTATGCCGCACCTACACTGTAGGTTGATTGTCCTCCTGCAATAGAATGCTCATCATATCTTAAACCTCCTGATATAATTATTTTGCTATTGGTAATATAATCAAAATTATGATATATTCCTACTACTGATGCTGATTTGTCCACAGTGGAATTATATGATCCTGTATTATTAAACTCTGCATCAAATCCTGTTATGTCAACTCCTGTTTTGGTTGATACTTGATCTGTGTTTGTCAACCAATCTAAAGATCCATGTGTTGCTATAGAATCGTAATTGTCTATTTCGTTACCATTTATATACTGCCTATCCCATATAGTATGATCCAACACTGTTTTTATTGTACCATATTCTACATCTGTAGATGTTTGCATTTGTCCAAAATAAAATTTTGTTTCATTTGTGTAATCTGTATCATCTGCACCAGAGGCATCAATATCTGCTTCAGTGGTGTTAGTTATACCTGTAAATTTTACTTTAGTACCGTCATAGTTTGTAACGTAACCAAAGTTAAGTCCAATTACATCATATCCATCTGCTTCTGATCCTTGAGGATAAACAGATATACCGTTTGACCCTTCTGTGTATATTCCAAAATTAAAATAATCTTTACTATAAGTATATGCTATTGTGTTTGTATTATGTGATCCATGTGAAAGTGTTAGTTCATTTTGTTTATAATCAGATGTTTGTATATCAATTACTCCACCTACTGCATTGGCTCCATAAGTAGTACTCATTGGTCCTGTATATAAATGTAATCCATCTGCAAAATGAACATTGATATTATTCAAATCAGTAGCCCCATTTGTTGTAGAATAATCTGTAATTGGTGATCCATTTATTGTTACTAATGTATGATTAGAATTTGTTCCTCTTGTAAATAATGATGTTTGTTGTCCAGCAGGACCAGAACGAACTGCATTAAAATTAGGTGCATCTTCTAGTGCTTCTGAAAGAATGCTTGACCCTTGTTTCTTTTGATCATCTAACCAAATGTAAGAATCTGTGTAAATTGCATCTGCTTTTTTTGATGGTGTCATTAGATGAAAAATTGGTATATTAACAACTAGACTGTCACACACTATTGTTTCGTCTTTCATTTCTTCCCAATAACATTCTTGTGATTGTGCTGGCTTAATAAACAGCCATAGAAGTATTAGTATTTTAAAAATATTTGTTAGCATAATCTTTTCCTTTGTTAACTACCATTAGGTATATGTTATTCATAGGGCGAGATAGTGCTACTGTTATAGATGCCATTAGAGCAGTATAGATAACTGTTCCAAAAAGTGTATTTTGAAAAAATGGTATTGCCATTGTATAACACATTATCAATCCTTCTAAAGTATTAGGATAATAATCCCACATAATCCATACTGCAAAATTTGTTATTAAAAAAAACATTATAGAAGATATTAATGTCATTAATGCTAATGATATATAACTCTTTTGTAATTGCATAGATATGAATGTTGAAAGTGCTATAGATCCATACACCCAAAGCATATAAGGATGTAATCCTATAAACACATCTGCTATAAACATTGCCATTAATGGTACTGCTATTGCTGTCCAACGATCGTTAATAACGTATGGAGCAAATATAGCCGCGGCTAACATTGGTGTTAAGTTTGGTGGGTGCGGAATCAATCTTCCCAAGGCAAGAATGCCTGATATGTATAGAAAAGATAATAGTGTTTTCATCATAATAGTATTACCCCAACCCCTATTGTTAAATACGGTAATTATATACTACTATTTATAACATATTTTTTAAAATACGTCAATTAGTTCTTTTTCTTAAATATATTATGAAACATACGATGCACGTTTTTATGAACTGTGTGTTCTAGTGAATCCATGTCTATGTAGATTTCCATGTTTATGATATCATGATAATTTTCAGCAATTTTTTCCCAATCTACTTGTCCTTTGACAGGTATAGTATTATAGATATCATCTTTGGTCATTAGGCTTGTTTTTCCATCTCTGTGAAATAATTTAATTTTATCAACAAAGTGTGCTGGAATTCTTTTAGGATGTATCTCATGCATTATGCGATTGAATTCCGTATGATCTTGTTCGCTCTGTGATGGAATAAATTTTCTATTTGAATTTTTTTCTGTCATTAAAAAACCTGCCTACTGTTAGTATTTATCATAGGCAGGTTTTAAAACTTTATGCTGTTGGTTCAGCAGTTGCTTCTTTTTTAGGTCTGCCTCTTGCTCTTTTAGGTTCAGCATAAACTAGTTCTTTGCCTAGTTTTTTCTGTATACCTGGAGACACCGCTTCTGCTTCATTGCGTTTTTTTAGTGCATCTGCTTCTAACAACTCTGCTTGTATCAACAAATTTCTTGCAATACCAACTTTGTCATTTTCATCAGCAGGATTTTGTATTGCACCTGCTTTGGTAGATGAATCCGGTGTTAATGGAATTGCTGGTTGTTGTTTAGTTTCACTAATCATTGTTTGATATGCATTAAACTCTTTCAAAGGAAGTGTTTCAGAAGGTGACGGAATTAGTGTTACCGTATCCACTGGAACTCTTCTTAAGAATCCTTTTTCATGCAGTGTACTTAAAATATTTCTACCATCCCAAAACAATTTTCTGCCCAGCACTTCATATAATTTATTTGATGCTTGACCTTCTGGTGATTCTACTGCCTGCATAAGTCCGTCATGATAACGAGCCTCTAATGCATCTACATCTACCACCAAGCAATTGTCTTGATCTTCTGGTATTGATGGGAAAACAACCACGACACGTCTGCCTGTTGTATCCACTTTACCTGTATGCTTTATCATTATTATTTTTCTCCTAATTGCAATTATTTTATTTTATTTTTGTTCAGGTTGTGCATCGCTAATCTTACCTTCATCAACTGCACCGCCTTCTGCTTGTTTTTGTGCTTCTGCTTGTGCCTTTTGTTGATCAGCTACGTGTTGTAAAAACTTTGTAAGTTTATCTGCAACACCGCCTACGTTGGTAAGTTCGTTAGCTCTGAACGCCCCTCTTGAACTGGCTACATCAATAACATTTAACAGTGCCTGTAAGTCAACAATAGAAAGTTGTGGTGCTTGTACCTCTGCTTGAGGTGCCGCCGCTGTTTCTGGTGCTGTTGCTGTTGCTGTTGCTGTTGCTTGTTGAGTAGCTGGTTGTTGTGCTTGTTCGTCAGCCATAATTTATTCTCCTTAATTAAGTTTTATTATTATAGTATACTTTAATATTTATCGTCAACCTATTTTTTATGCTATTTTAACTAGATTTTGATCCCAATTTAGATAATTTGTCCAGGTATGATGTGGAACTGTGAGTGGAAACTGTGATCTTTTGTTGGCCAGTTCCCAATAGTCTGGCCTGTGCGGCATTTGTTTAGGTTTGATGTTTTTACTGCCTTTGTGGATATTACAGTCAAAACAAGCAGTGACAATGTTTTCCCAATTGGCATGACCACCTAGAGATCTTGGTACAACATGATCAAGTGTGAGATCTTTCCAATTGTTTTGATCATGTTCACATCCACAGTATTGACAGGTAAACAGATCTCTTAGATACACGTTGTTTCGTGAAAATCTTGGATATCGTGCTAGATTAATATACTCTTTAGACATGAGTACACTAGGTACTTGCATTTCTGTGGAAGGACTGTGGATAATCCAATCTTCATAGTTTTCAAGTATTTTAAACTTGTCTAGCCATATTAGTTTGATTGAAAGATGCCAATTAACTGCACTTAGAGGCAATAAACTTAGAGGATTTCCATCTGCATTTAATACTAGAGTGTCAGACATGTTGTTTCCATATGTATTTATTTTTGTTCTATAATATTAAACACCGTGTTATATGATGTGTTTGGTAAGGTTAAATAATATTATGAAAAGATTACTGATGTCAATGGTGTTGTTGACATTTCTATTACCTGCAAATGTGTTGGCAAATTATGACGCTAACTATGATTGGGATAATGATCAAACATATCAAGCTCTAGCAGAAGATTTTAGAAAGTACTCTGTGTGCCAAGCAATTTATAGAAATCTTTCAGTGTTTATTGCAATCAACTATGGTGTTGGTGATAATCTAGGTTATCCTATAGAATGGTTAGAACAACAAAGAACACTTTTAGAAAATGCTAATAAACAGGAAATAATCTACGGTGATAAAACTGAGCGAGTAATTAATCAACTAATGGTAAAATATCAATTTTCTTATCAAATGTTAGATGCACAACGCAATCAAAATCAATCCGGCACAACACAATCAATCATGTTTGCAATTGCACCAAGTATACAAGATCCAACTATTGCTTCTAATGTTATTAAAGGTATCCTTACAGAATCATCAAACTGTCAAGCATATCAAGAAAAAGGTGATTACGTAGAATAAGCCAATAAGCCCATTAACAAGAAAAAGAATATCATAAACCAAAAAGATATTTTCAACATTCCTTTAAATCCAACAAATATTGTAGCAACAATTAAAAATAGTAAAAACCAAAACATTATTCTTTTTCGTAGTGTGTGGTTACACCAAATGGTGCTTCTAGTTCCTTGTCATGATTTGAATGAATAACCCAAAGAGTATCACAATAGTTTTCATCACCCCAACTACCCCAAGGATAACCATCTGTAAACACAATCAGTTTCTTAGGTTGTACACCATTTTCTTTCATCCAACGCCAGTTAGCATCAAAGTCAGTACCACCAAATCCGCCTGGTTTATAATCTGTAATGTCTTTGTCTGGAGTAAATATTTCTGGATTGGTTACTTCTGTATCAAAACTCCACACATGAACCTTGTAATCTTGGAATGAATCCATTATGCCTTTTACTTCACCTAAAAATATTGCTAGTTGTCTTTCACTAATAGATCCTGATGTGTCAATAGCAACACATACATCAACTGCTGGTTCAGGTTGTAGACCAGGTAATATAGCATCTACTGACCAACCTTTACGTGAAGGTCTCATAAAAGAATAGTCTGATTTTACAACTGACGTTATATGTTGATCTAACAATGATCTCCAATCCATTTTAGGTTGTGTCATGTTTTTAATTAGTCGTTCAACACCTTTAGGAGTATTACCAGCACCTGCCGCCTGCGCCGCCTGTAGTACTGCATTTTTAATTTCGTCTTTGAGCTTGTCTTTTTCTTCTTTAGACATCACAGGCTGTTTGCCTTTACCGTCTTTGTCACCGCCTCCAGCACCTTGATTGCCTTGTTTATCGCCTTCACCATCTAGGTGCATATCAAGAGTAACTTTGATTTCAACTGCATTCTTTTTTAATTCACCATATACTTCATCTGAATTTTTGTCATAGTATCTAACATCGTGTAATCCTTCTTTGGGCATTTTACCAAGACCTTCACGCACTAACTGACCGTTGATAACATAGTCAGTGGCCATGTTCCAAATCTGCGGATCTCTGCCTTCACGTCTTTCCATATGGTCATATACACAGTGCATCACTTCATGTCCAATAAGGAAATCAAGTTCATCAGCAGTTAAAGGAGTAATAAATTCTCTGTTATAATATAAATGTAAACCATCTGTGGCCGCAGTAGGGCACCAATCATCAGCATTTTTAAGTTTTAATCTTGTGGCAAGATTACCAAAGAATGGATGCTTTAATAATAAACGTACTCTACTCTGTACAATTCTTTCACGGATTTCGTGATCTTCTTGAACTTTGATCTTTGTTTTCTTTAGTGTAGTTTTTGTAGCCATTTGTTCTCTCTCCTTATTATGTATATATTAGCATCATATAGAGATCTGTCAACCATTATTTGGCCAAAAAAAGTTCAATGATTTCAATGGTTTAATGAGCACCAAAGTAGTAATTTCCAAGACCTAGTATTAATAGTGTCACTAGAATCACGTTCAAAACCAACAAAGCTCTGTCATGCCACAGATATCCAACCCATGCCCATCCTAGTGTACCAAACAATCCAAACCACATGTCAACGTGTGGTATAGTGCCAATGCTTCTAGCCACAGTAGCAATTAGAATAAGAACTACTGATACCCATTTGACATACCAACTCAAATCACCTTTAGGTGTGATTTTTTTGTATACTCTAGATGAATTCAGTTTTTTTATTTTATCATCTAGTTTTTCTTTAATTGGTTCTATTTCCATTCTAGTTTATCCTCTATGGCGTGTTGTGCCGCTTGTATGTAATCACGATCTTCTTCTGACAACACTGACCAAAACTTACTAACACTTGTAGTCAATTCATACACTTCATCTGGGTTATCTATGTGATGATTAGATTCCATCCACTTTTGCAATTGATCCATGCGTTGTTTTATTTTAACAGTAATTGTCATTATATTCTTTTTCACTTATTATTTCTAGTTCTACAGCATCTACTTTAGCACATTTATACAATAAGTCAACCGATTCCATCAATTTGGCATAGGTTTTTTCCCACCAATACACAGAAGAAGACTGTTGTCCTCTTGTCACTATAACCTTGTAATATAAATCGCTCATTTAAAATATTCCTTTGGTGTTTGATCTAATATTACGATTTCAATACCAGCATCACTATAACGTTTTTCAGGATCACCTAACGTTGGTAATTTTGCTTCTTCTTCTAAAGTTATAGTTGTCATAGGAAATGATGATATTTTATCTATTATATCTTGTGATGAAAGATCCTCACAATTTTCAACTATCCATTTATGTGTATCTGCAACAGGAAGTTGATGTTCGTTGTATGTTTTTTTATGAAACTCTTTTATGTTTTTAGAAGTTTCTAAAACTTTTTTTGCTTCTTTTGATAACCTTTTGTTTGCTTCTTTTTGCCAACTTGAAAAAGCCCTACCTGAATGTCCTTCTGGCAATATCAATAAATTACCAATCTGTCTAATTATTGCATCAGCCAAAGGATCTTTAGATATATTTTCATTTAATTGTTTTCTAGTTTTAATTTCATCTAGCAATATTTTTGCTAATCGATTTATTCTGTTCATCTTGCTAACTCCTCAAATGCAAACGCACCTTTAATGATCTGTCTGTCTTCTTTGTTTTCAAATGCATAAAATCCACCTGAATTATAATACCATCCTGTGGCATGTTTTTTAACAATATCTTCTAGATGTTTTTCTTGTTCACCTTTCATAACCCATGGTATATCTACCACATGATACTCACCTTTGTAATTATAAAATTCTCTTTGTGTTAGTTTTTTAGATTTCATCCATGGCCTTTTGTATTTGTTTATAATATACGTCAAACTGTTCTGCATCTGCTTTATTTAGATAAGACATTGACCAAAACATAGGATATCCATTTACTCCACCAGGACAAGCATCTTTCATGTAAGAATAAAACATATATGGCCTATCTTGATACACACCTTGCATCATATCTGGTCCCATTAACATCAGTGGCATAAACACTGTAGATACCATGTCTGGTTCACTTATTTGAAAACTTGTAAACACTTCTCCTCTATGACAACCTTTGGCTAGTTCTTTTAGCAGTTCTTTGGATCGTGGAACATAAGTGTTCTTCTTTTTCTTTTTAACTGTGTATTCTTTTATTTCTTTTAGACTATTAGTTTGTGTCATGTGTTTTTTTGTTTTTGTATATTCCTTTTAGACCACAGGCTCTAATACATTTACGTAGGTGTGCAGGGTGTGAAGCATACCATCTAGATTTAAGTGTTTGATAAAATTCTGTTTGTAGTATATCATCTATTGAATGTTTGTTAAGATCGTTAAAATCTCTGTCTGTGGTTTGTGTGATTTGTTCATACATGTGAATCGAATCACCATATAAAAAACAACAGGGCCACAGTGTCATATCTGATGCTACAAATGCCTCTGGTTCTTCGTAGTGTTGACAAGCAATAGTTGATACAATTTCATCTACTACTTTAGGATCTTTAGATGTGTAAATTTCTTTTAGTTTATCCAAATCGTTATGTGGTAATTTTTTAGAATTGTTTAGTTTAACTTCTTCTGCTTTTCTTGGTTTGTGTTTTCTATCTTTATTAAATTCATTACGACCACTGGTTCTTCTAATGAATCGCATACCTAATTCTTGTGCTAGTGCTTTAGCAGATTCATAGTCATCTTCATTGTGATCAAATGGTATAAACACCCAATTGGCTTTGCCACCTACACTCATATATGCTCTCATGTTTCTTTCAAGTGTAGCCCAATTAACATTTACCCTATAGATGTGGTTTGTGTCTTTGAATCCATCAACACTGAAATCAACATATAAATTTTCAACCTGTGCTAGACGTTGCCACCATTGTTCATTGTTATACCCACCGTTGGTACTCATATTGATATTACCGCCCTGTGAAGAAAGATATTCACAGATTTCTAGGCATTCTGCATTGATAATTGGATCACCTAGTACTCCACACAG
>Ga0099850_1000118_pt1 | contig 32280 bp, 35 predicted proteins | sample CB_VirMetaG_5_FD_79182 | JGI IMG/M metagenome (GOLD analysis project Ga0099850, IMG submission 79182) | Freshwater to marine saline gradient viral communities from Chesapeake Bay - CB_1508_1D Viral MetaG | ecosystem: Environmental > Aquatic > Marine > Coastal | place: USA: Chesapeake Bay... | reverse complement strand
GCAATGCAAACTTAACTGTTGCAATGGTTGGGGGTCGTGCTATATTCAGGTCGTGGCGGCGGCCGAGCTTAGCCGGAAGTCGGAGTAGCGACCGGCCCGCTACACGGATTTAGACAGGAGGCCACGATGGCGAAGGTCGCAACGAGCAAGGCGCTAATCCGGGCTGTGCGCTACTGCATCAAGTGCGGACGCGGCCAGCTTCCCAGCAAGTATGATCTGGGCGATGGGCGTCAGGGTTGGACGTGCCGCTATTGCGGCCACGAACGTCAGCGCGTGTGAATTGGCAACGGAGGCCCGACGATGACCAAAGAAGAAATCCAAGAGACACTGCGCCTACATCAGCTTTGGCTTGAAGATGACCCAGAAGGACGGCAGGCCAACCTTCGCGGGGCCATCCTTCGCGGGGCCGACATGCGCGGGGCCAACCTGCGCGAGGCCAACCTGCGCGAGGCTAACCTGCGTAAGGCCGACATGCGCAAGGCCGATCTGGACTGGGCCGACTTGAGAGGGGCCGATCTTCGCGGGACCGACTTACGCGAGGCCAACCTGATATGGGCCGACCTTCGCGGCGCCATCCTGCCAGACGGCGTACCCATTATCCAAGACATTCACCGCGCCGTTTACGAGGCAGCGTCAGCGCCGGGAGCCCTCGATATGGGCCAATGGCACTGCGGCACGACACACTGCCGGGCGGGATGGGTTGTCACGCTGGCTGGTGAGGACGGCAAGCGGCTGGAGGACCGGCTAGGCACCAGCCCCGCCGCAGCCCTGATATACTACGCAAGCGACCCGTCACTTGAGAGAGTGCCAGATTGGGATGCCTCGGACGAGGACGCGCTGGCAGACATGGCTCGTCTCGCTGACGCAGCAGAATAGGCAACGGAGGCCGGGACAATGACCAAAGAAGAAATCCAAGAGGTACTTCGGCTTCATCAGCTTTGGCTGAGCGGTGACCCGGAAGGACGGCAGGCCGACCTTCGCGGGGCCGACCTTCGCGGGGCCGACCTTCGCGGGGCCGACCTTCGCGGGGCCGACCTTCGCGAAGCCAACCTTCGCGAGGCCTACCTGAGCGGAGCCGACCTTCGCGAGGCCGACCTTCGCGAGGCCGACCTGTCCGGGGCCGACCTGCACGGGGCCGACCTGTACGAAGCCGACTTGCTCAAGGCCGACCTTCGCGGGGCCGCCCTGCCGGAAGGCATCCCCATTATCCCAGACATCAATCGGGCCATCTACGAGGCAGCATCCGCGCCGGGAGCCCTCAAGCCGCAGCCCTGATTTATTACGCCAGCGATTCGGGCGCTGGGATCTGGTTCCCAAGGTGGCGGCCAAGATCAAGGCTCGTCACCGGGAGGTAACGCAGGACTAGCCTTAACCCGAAAGCACAGGAAACGGAGGCCCGGACAATGACCAGAGAAGAAATCAAGGAGGTACTTCGGCTTCATCAGCTTTGGCTTGAAGATGACCCAGAAGGACGGCAGGCCGACCTGAGCGAGGCCGATTTGCACAAGGCCGACCTGTATGGGGCCGACCTGTACGGGGCCGACCTTCGCAAGGCCGACCTGAGCGATGCAGACCTGAGCGATGCCAAAATGGGCGGGGCCAACCTGAGCGAGGCCAAAATGGGCGGGGCCAACCTGAGCGGGGCCGCCATGCTCTGCGCCATCCTGCCGGAAGGCGTCCCGATTATCCCAGACATCCATCGGGCCATCTACGCGGCAGCGTCAGCGCCGGGCGCCCTCGATATGGGTAATTGGCATTGTGGCACGGCACATTGCCAGGCGGGGTGGGTCGTCACGCTGGCGGGTGAGGCTGGCAAGCGGTTAGAGGACCAGATGGGCACTAACGCAGCTGCGGCCTTGATTTATTACGCCAGCGACCCGTCTCTCGATCGCGTCCCGAACTGGTATGCCTCGGACGCCGACGCATTGGCCGACATGGCTAGGCTTGCTGGCGTGACGGAATAGGAAACTGAGGGATGACAATGAAAAGCACCAAAATCGATTTTGTCACAAACAACGATCAGCACGTCAGACTGAAGATTTTCGACGGCGACATAAAGCCAGATGAGTATCATCAAGAGATGCTTAGTATCGAACAGCATCAGCACAGGTGCACGATGACGAACCTGCGCGAAGCGCAACAGCGCTTGGCTGCTGTTGCTCATGCCCTCGAGAGCGTTCCGGAGGGTGACGTACGGGATCGATTGTTATTGGCCCTGAACGGGAAGACGGAAGTATGACACCGGATGAACTCCAAGAATTACTCAGACTGCATGAACGTTGGATAGACGGCGATGAAGACGGACAGCGCGCCGACCTTCGCGGGGTCGACCTACGCAAGGCAGACCTCTGCCTCGCCAATCTTACAGGTGCCGACATGCGCGGCGCCATCCTGCCCGCTGGCATACCCGTTATTCCCGACATCCACCGCGCCGTTTACGATGCGGCGTCAGCGCCGGGTGCCCTCAATATGGACGAATGGAACTGCCGCACGGCCCACTGCCGGGCGGGATGGGTTGTGGCCCTGGCAGGGGAGGAAGGCGCTGCGCTAGAAGAACTGCTAGATACTAGCGCCGCCGCAGCCCTGATTTACTACGCAAGCGACCCGACGCTTGAGCGTGTACCAGATTGGTATGTGTCTAACGAGGACGCGCTGGCAGACATGGCGCGGCTGGCTGGTGTGACGCATAGAAAGCGGAGACTTGACATGAAGATAGGATCTGAAGAGTGGACGCGCTTGTTGCCGGCGTGGTTCGTCCCGCGAATGGCCGGAGATTATTGGTTCTTCGCGTTGATACTGACGAACGGCCAAGCCCTCTATGTCGAATCGATAGAGAATGTTCGGATGAGCGCAGACGAAAACTTATGGATTGATGTGTTACTGCATCCGCAAAGTGAGGCCGATTCGGCGTACTGGAAAATCAAGGGCGTTCCGCTGGTCGGAGCTCCTACCTCGCGAACGCAAGCAAGCGTAAACGCTAGGCACGTGGTCTATGCTGTCGAGATGGCAGACACATAAATGATCAAGGCTCTGCCATGAGAACCCGCACCACGAAACCCGGCGACACATGCCCAGGATGCCACTGCATAGCGTGGGGCGGTGAAACGTGGCGGGTGATGATGGCAGGGGTCTGGTGCGATGTCTGCGTGCCGGATGAGTTCGAGGCGTCAGTGTCCGAAGGTTATCACCTGCATTGCCTGAGCCCAGGCCTTTTTTGCAGTCAGGTATCCGACCCCACCGAGAGCACCGCCGACTGCTAGCCAGCCGCCGCGACACAGCCAGTCTAGGACCGAGTCAACGCGAATACGAGGGCCTGCTTGATCAGCGTTGCTGCGGCGTCCGACGTGATCCCTGAGTACAGCGTCAAAATAATGCTCGTTGCCCATAGACCACCGACCAGAATGATGCGACGGACGATTGTCCCCCAATCCTGCAGCTGCCCCTCGATGCGCTTGACCCTGCTGGCCAGATCCTGGATGTCGCGGCCGATCTGATAGATATCCATGGATCGCCGCCTCTATGTGGTCGCGCATCAGGCAGCCTCGTCGCGGGTTTTGTGGCATCCCCACGCCTGCCGAGCCTCGTTGTTCCCCAAGATAGTTTCAGCCGTTCGATCCGTCAGCCGATCGCTGGAGATCGGCCGGACGACGCGCCATCCTTCGCACAGCTTGCGGGTCAACTCAGCATTCAGGACCGCCTTATTGCCCATACTCCCGGCGCAGCCTGTCAGCAGCGCCAGGCTTGCGGGCACGAGCATGAGCATCAGAAGCCTTGCGCGCATTGTCTCTCGCCTTATCGTTAGACTCTCGCACAACGCGGGCGGCGCCCTCACTTCTATGTCGCTCGGCTCGGCGGTGATCCCAGATCCCGACGATAGCCATGGCCACAGATACACCGATCGCGATCATACCATTGCGGCTCATCGCGACCGGGCCAATCATCGATAGGATGGACGAGATCAAGATCATCCGATTTTGCCCTCCTTCGCAGCCTTGAGGCGCCGGCTGATGACGTAGGCGATCGCCGCCAGCGTCAGCCCAAAGGTCAGACCCTGGATGTTGCCGGCGACGTTCGCGGCAATCGTCTGCACCGGTGAGAACGACGTCATCACGGCAACGCTCTCGCCCGCAAATTTGACGATTGACGCCACGTTATCGGCAAACCATCCGGCTACTGTCATAGTCATCGCGATGATTGATCCGAGTATCGTTGTCGAGTTCCGGGCGGCCTCTTGTACCGCTTGCCGCCCTTCTTCTTGCGATCGAGATTGTGCCTGCGTCGGGATCGGGGATAACCACTCAGCATGGGCGACCCGCCATTGGTCATCAGTCAGCGGGTAGTCTCGGCCGGCCTCATGCTTGGCCATCGCCTTCGCCAGCTTGATGGCAAAATCCGGGTCTCGCATCATTGCTCGTGTGACGACCAGATCAGGCGATAGCCCTGCTTCCTGCCGGAGGATCGTCAAATAGCTATCCACCCAATTGCCACCGGACCATTTCGTAATGGCCTGCCTGAGCGTCTTGCCGGTATAGACACGATCCCAAAGATCGAACAGCGCAGACGCACCATCGACGGCATCGTCAAAAATCGCGATCTTATTGCCCTGGCCGAGACCGTCATTCAGAGCGCGTCCCCCGATCGCCCCGAATTTGCGGCTAGACGGTCCCGGCCACATCGCCCCCGGATTATTGTATCGGATGGATGCAGGCCCCTTCACACCGCGGTAGTCGGGACGATCGCTCTCAACGATGTCGCTCAGCGTCGGCATGGTCAGCGCTGCGTTTACGGCAGTATAGGCGGCCATTATATCCCTCGTGGTATCGTGCTGACGCTCCCGAAGCGCGAGCACAGCCGGCGTCACGTCGTCGTCTCGTCCATGATCATCAGGCGCTGAGACGCGGCCACCTTCTCAACGGCCTCCGAAAGCTGGATAATATTCTCGACTGTCTGCTTCCGATGGGCGGACACACGCGCCTCAAAGGCGTTCAGTTTGTCATCGATCCGCTGGCGGGTTTCTTCGTGCAGACGGGCCAGTGATTCGACGCTATGGGCCACAGCATCGAGATGCCTGGTCCAGGCCTCGCCAGTCATACTGGCCTCGCGAAGCTCAACTTGCATCTGATGGCGGATTCGATCCGGCATGCCTTGCATAATGCGCTCAATGTCGGCCTTGCTCAGGCGTGGAATATCGGCGACCTGACGCCGCAGATCATCGACTTCATCCGCCACCCGGAACATGCCGGCTTCGACCGTGCCGATCCGGTTTCCATCTGGTCCCTCGAGCGCATCGAGACGCTTCTCGGCTTCCGCCATCCGCTCTGCCTGGGTGCGCAGCTCGGCGAGGATCGGCTCGGGAATGGGAAGATTATGCACGACCGTGTTATCAATCGGCTGCAGTTCGCGAACGACATTTGTCCTTCGGATCTGCTCGACAATCGCGTTCGTGCGTTCGTCATGCGGTCCAGTATTGTTCATTCGCGTAATCTCCAGGGATTGGTGACATCGCCTGCAACGCGAAACTTTTTGCCCATAGGTTCTGACGGATCACCGCAGCCGCCAGCATGATTGCCTGCCACTCTGGCGCGGTGACTGCCGTTAGACCGGTGTCCGACATTATGTTGATCTGTGTAGTAGTATCGCCGCTGTCGATCAGTGCGTTGGCGTAGTCGATGACGTCGCGCCAGCCCTTCATGTCCTCGGCGGTTGTGCCGATACGATGGACGCCACGGGCATCGCCGAAGTCGTAGTCGAAGCCGAGAGCCATGCGGCGTTCTCGTTCAGTGACAATCTGCGCCACCGTTCCGAACGGAACGCTCACTGAAACAGTCTGTGCCTGCGGATCGACCAGCCAGTGGGTTAAAGGAGCGGCTAGACTTTGCGTCACAAATGCGCTTGGATACGTTCCGGCAAATGTGGAAACGTGCGATTCGGCTTCGCCCTGAGTGGCAAATTCCATCATCTTTGCCACTCGGTTGTTGTTGTCCCATGACATTATAGCGGTGTAAGCCATCGACTTCCTTACATATAGCTTATGTTGACAGAGCCGGCATTAAAAGCATTTCCAGTATCTGAAGTTATTCTCAACCTGTCTAATTCACCGGATAATGTTTTTTGTCCGCCACCAGACAAAGCAGAAGTGGCAGCAAAAGAACCAGCCTGCCTATGCAAGCCGTGCGTTGATGTCCATTTAGTACCATCAGAAGACCCACGATTAATAATCAACAAACCTGAAGCGCCTCCGTTTCTATCGACGGAATTTATAATAAAACCAGAGGTGGATGATAACGTGCTGCCAGAGGCAAGTGAACTGCTCAAATATCCAGTAGTTTCAATTCCACCAGAATCTCCAATTTGGACGACAATGCTAGGAATACTTGAAGCTCCACCAAAACCAACTCCGTAAAAATGAACGACTATAATATTAGCCCCAGATGGAATACCGGTAAAATCAATAGAAGTTCCACTTGTTGTTGCTTGTTCTGTTGCAACCGTCCAGTTGCCTCCACCATCAGCCCATTGCGGATTTGCGCCAGCGCCTTGCGTTTGCAGGTACTGACCAGACGTGCCCGGTGCGAGACGGGTGAAGATGCCTGATCCATTACGATAATACACATCGCCTTGGGCATCTGACCCGACGTTGATAACCGGAGATGTTAACGTCTTGTTGGTCAGCGTTTGCGTATCTGTTGTGCCGACAATCGTTCCAGTCGGAGGCGTCGGACCATCAACTAGATCACCATCAGCATTCCATTGAGCAAGATTGCCGTTCGTTCCCGCAGTACCAGTGATCAACGTGGGATCAGCACCTGACTTCAGCGCAGACGCAATCTCGGTGATGGCATCGACCGCGTTCGCCGGCAAAGCAACCGACGTGTTGATCGTCGGGCTGGTCAGCGTCGGGCTGGTCAACGTCGGAGAAGTTAGAGTCTTGTTTGTCAGCGTCTGCGTTGCCGTCAAACCGACAAGCTGTTGCGCAACGTTAGCTGGATCGTAAGTCGCCGCCAGCATGTCACCGGAGCCAGCCCCCGCAGGCCCCCGCATGTTCAAACCCGTGTCAAACCATGACCCGCTCGACAGCTGATAGAGATCATAATCACTGCTGTCACTGTCGATCCAGAGCGAGCCATCCGGGCCACTCGTGGCCGGCGAGCTCGCCTGGACGTAGATACCTTGAGTAGCGCCGTCGTTGCCAGAGCGTAGGAATGTCAGAGTGCAATGATCCGCCAGCGTGCCATTGCTTGCCACATGCGTAAGAGCAAGTGACCAGTAAGTGCTGTTGTCCGTCGATGCCCCGGTTACCGAGTAGATCGCAAACGCGCTTGGCGTTGTCCGGTTGGAAATCAGCAGATGACCGCGCACACTGGCCGTGCTGTCGTCGACAGTCGCCAGGAAGGCCGACACATCGACACTGTTGATCTCACTGTCCGAGATGTTCGCGCCAGTCACGCTGGAAAGGGTCGCGTGATTGAGAAGGAACTTGCCTGTCCCTGGATCGCCCGAGGTCGAAGAATTGAACTCCCAGGTCAATCCAGCGCTTACGCCTCGGATAACCAAATCCCAATAGTCACCCCAATCCGCACCAACGCCCGGCTCCGTCGAAGCTCCAGACGTATGGCCAGATGTCGCAATGTAGACGTTGCCGTTATGGGTAACGAGATCGCTTTGGGCGTAGGCCGTAGCAGTGGCCCAAGCCGTTCGCCATGTCAGCTCAGTGTCGTAAAGCACTTCTTGAGCAACCAGCGTGCGGCGATCCAATGCAGCCTCGAGAGACTTGGCCGAGAATGCCCCGCCTTCAGTCCAAGTCGATGCTTGAGTGTTCGTCGTCGCGCGTTCGATGCGGAGGGTTTCGCCCGATGCAGGCGCCGTCCCCATCGTAACGGTTCCGGTTGCCGGCAGGCCGTTTGCGTCAGTGCCGCCAGAAACCGTGTAATGGGTCGTGATCGTCTTGACCGTCTCCGTCCCGTCAGACGACACAAGCGTCACGACAAGACTGCCATCGAAGAACGGCCACGTCACGGAGAACGCGGTTGTTGACCCGTTTCCGGCATAGGAAAGCGGCGCGTATGCAGTCGAAACGGCCATGGCCTAGAGGTTCCTGGATGCTGTCGGGCACGCGGAACCACAGCCCTGTTGATACAATAGCACGTCTTAGAGAATCATGCGACTATGGAAGGTTGCGCATAACGGTTTCAAACGCGGTGTGTTCCACGTGAAGCATTCTGCTTGACTCGACCGAATCACGGCGTCGAAAGACGGGTGAAGCTTTCCACCATGTTGTCCCGGTCAAACGCCTGGCCGCGATTGGTGCGCGGTATCCCCATGCTTTCCTGAAGCGCCGTTTGCGCCTGCTGGAATACATAAGCAAGATAGAAAAGGTTCTGACCCGGTATCGAGCGGCGCAGGGCCGACAACTCCGATTCCGTCAGGTTTCCCTTGCCTGCAAGCTCCCTCGAGATCCCGGAGATCGCCCATACAGCATCGCCAATCCTACCAGCAGACGGACCAATCAAGGCGTCCATGATATTCCGGGATGCGTATCGAGACAAAGGCTTGCCAGTTGCAGGTCCCATACCGACAGTGCCGCCGGACACCTTCTCGAGCATATTGTTAGCCTCGAACAGCCAACCCGTAAGGCCCGATCGATCGACGCCAGCAACAATCCACTGAGGCAGTGTTTGCGGCGTCGGCTTGTCGTTCATGTAAGACTTCAGGGTTTCAACGACCATGCCAAGGGCGACCATGCCGGCGGCGCCAAAAAGCACACCCGCATCCCGCTGCTGAAGCCCCGCAAGAAGTGTGCGAGGCACCGACGCAAACGCAAAACTCTTGAGCTGGCCAATGAGCGACCCGACCCAATGGCTCATCCAGTGCGGCCTGTCCAAGCCTGGCGTCACAATCGTACGATCAATGTCGTTGGCAATCGCCGAACGGAAGGACTCCATGGCGTTCTTGATGTTGACGCCGTTGACAGCATCATCGAAGTCCCATTCCCGGGTATTTGCGATATAGACGCCCTTGTCGACACGTCCATGCTTCTCGAACTGTTGAGCGATCAAGCGAGCGTCAAACTCATCAATGCCGGACCTAGCCAATGCCATCCGGTCCATGTCCGTTGCGCGACCTTCCGCAACACGCTGGGTGGCCTTCAGGATCTTGTTCATGACCATGACGCCGGTCCATTGCTTCAGCATCGAGTTCCACTGGTTCATCAATGCCAGATAGCCAAAGCGATCAGCAGCCCACCCAACGCCACGCTCAAACTTGCTGTGCCGTCCGTAATCATCCATTACGTCGGCAATAGCCATTCCCCGCGGGAACACCATCTCCAGGGCGGTTCCAGCATCGAACACTTCCTGACCTGCGGCCTTGAGCGCTGATCGGTCAAGATTGGCCAGTGCCGATGCCAACGAGCCAAGCCCATCACTGTAGAACGTGCCAAGACCATGCACCATCATTGGCCGAAACGTATCGGTCAACGCATTTACGGTCATGCCGCCAAGTGAGGTCATGTAAACGAGATTCTTCATGACACGGCCGGCACGTGGGCCGAACGCATCATGGTTTTCCGGCATGCCGTACTTCCCTTGAAGCCGGTCAAGAGAGATCTGCAAATCTTCAAGCACCTGCCGGCGCTCACCGTCCAGACGGATCCTTGTCTTCTCATCTGGCGCACGGTCAATCAGAGCGTTGTATTCGTCATTTATCTTCGATCTATACTCTGAAGCGTCAAGATCACCAAACATTCTCATGATTTCTACTTGAGGCGTAACAGTTCTGTTATAGTAACGAGCAATCATGTTAATGTCGCTCTCAAGGAAATCTTCGAACTTCAGGTCTCCATGAACGAACGTGTCGGGGATGCGCAGTGTCCTGGCCTTCAACGGACCCTGGACGCCGGCAGGAAGATCAAACGACATTCTGGTTGGATCATGCCCAAGAATGTTGTCGATCACCTTGTCTGCTTGATCTGTAAGCGCCGCTCGATCAAGTCCGGTAAATGCCCGCAAGTCTTCTATGTTCTTTACTTCCGCAGGTTTCGCCGTTTCCGGGTTAAATGATTTCTCCAGCTTGGCAAGCAAACGCTGTGCTCTCTGCTGTGACTGAGAGAAGTACTCTACCAAGATAGACTTGAAGTCGCCGCGTTTAGCCTTGATGCGATCTTGGCGATAGATTCGTGTCAGATAAGACTGCCCGCCGTCATCCCAAACCTGATCAGCCACCTCTGGACTAAACCCATCATCACCGCCGCCGGAAGACTTCAAACGCTCCTGCATGTCGCCCATCAGCTTACGCATGCGCTGCTGAAGTTCTTCAGGCATGCGCCCGTGGGCAGCCTGGCGCGCTTCATCCATCGACGCCTGGGCTTCACGAAGCTGGTTGATACGATTTGCAGCTTCTTCCGCGAACCCTTCGCGGCCAGCAAGTTCATCCAGCGCCTTGGCGACACCGCCAAACTGACCGGGCTCGATGCCTTGGCCGCGAAGATATTGGCCATAGTCGCGGACAAGGGCATTATAGGCATCCATGGCCTGCTTTAGATCGATGCCACCGGCAGCGCCGGGCGCAGCCCCATCGGCACGCGGAGACCGAATTCGAGCGATTGCTTCTTCGATCGCATCCTCGAGCGAAAAGCCTTGCTTCTGCACAAGGTTCACAAGATAGGCTTCATCGGCCTCATCAAGATTGAGGCGCGTACCCATCGTGCTTTCGAAAAGGTCACGCGCTGCCGAGACGATGTAAGCAGCTTCTTCTTGCGGATCGACGCGATTAGGGATGTCGCGACCGAAGATGGCATCACGAACGGCTTCATAGAGATCGTCGACTGTCTGGCGAGCTTGCCCGTTTTCAATCATGTCAGCTTGGCTAAGAAGACCACGCTGCATGAGGGCTTCGCGCATCTTGTCGGGCTCGAGACCAGACTTGTTGTTGATGATGCCGCGCGGCGGCTCCATTGCCTTCAGATCGCCGGTTGTGTCTTTGATGCCGCCAAGCTGGCGGATGGCCGTAAGAAGTGGAGACCTGCCGCCAGCAGCGAACATCATATTGTCACTTGTGGCGCTCTTTATGACCCCGCGGCCTTGCGCTTCTGGAAAAACAACGTACTGCGTTCCTTGGGTTGCGCCATCAAAACCCTGTCGCCTTGCTTCAGCAAGGATATGATGCCGATCAATGCGGACACGTCCGCCTAGTCTTGATTCTTTGAATTCCATAAAATCGGCAATATCACTCTCGTTCAAAAATCGTCCTGTAAGACGAACTTTAATCGTTCCTGGCGTTGCTCCATCTTCACCGCGCCTGCCTTCTGACCCATACGCCATGGCATACCGGTTAGATTGTTCTGGATCTGGAGCAAAATATATGCCTTCGCCCATCTCCATCGATGATCGATCCGGCATGGCAAAACGGCCGCTAGACGCGATCTCACCAGCTGCTGGTGAGCCATGATAACCAATGACCGTAGTCACCTTTGCGCTTCTCAATTTATTCTGCATCGCCGATTTGAATTCAGAAGACCCAACGGCTTCCTGTACTTCGGCATCTGACAACTCGCGCTGAAGTCTTTGAATCTTGCTAACTATATCTGCCGCCGCTTGATTTACTTTGTGTTTAAAGTAATCTACGGTCCTATACTTGTTTGTTTCCCAGTCAACCCCAAGAGCTTTTAGATCGGATATGGCCTTGTTCATCTCATTTTCTAAAAACTCCGCCGAATTGGAGCTGTTGGCACGCTGGCCGCCAGAAGCGAACATCATGCCCATGTCTTGGGGCGAATCCACCTCCGACATCCCGGCCCGAATGTCAGCCGGAACAACGTAATTGAACGGATCACGGGATGAACGAAGCTCGCCCATCCGCTCTATGGGAACCCGCACAGCAAACACCTTGCCATCAGGGCCAGCAAAACCCTTGGCGCGATCGAACGATCGAGTAAAGTGATGGCCTAGTCCACCAGATGCGTTAGCTGGCTCGCCGCGGTAGAGGACGACATCTTTGGCAACGCGACCGCCAGAAGCGAACATCGGACTAGCCGACATAGGAAGCATGGCCATCAGGTCGCCAACGGCTTGCAGCTCAGACGCCATCATCCGACCAGATGCAGCACGCTCGGCCAAATGCCCTACTGCCTTCGCGAAAATTATCTGTTCCGCCTTTTCATCGCCTTCGAACTGGCGCATATAAACATCACGCAACGTGGCGTCTTCGAACCTTGCATTGACCACTTCACCGCGCTCTCGCGCGTACCGGCCAACCTTCTGATTCAAAGGATCGATCGCTTGGACAAGACCCTGCAGCCTGGTCAAGGCCTCGCCATCAATGCTGCCCCTCAAGACGGCGGATTCGGCCATTACGTGAGCCAGCTGACCCCGCAAGCCATGGTCTCCATTCTCGAGGCCGGCAAGCCGGAAAACCAAGACCCCGTTCCCGTCCCGGCTGACCAAAGCCTGAGAGTCGAACAGCCGCTCCCGGTCCAGGATAACCCGCTCCCCGACGTTGCCCTGCCGGATGTCGCTGATCAGCCCGACCTCGACCAACCGAGTATCGATCGGCCTCAGCGAACCGACAGCTTGGACTCGGAGCCCAGGCGGGAAGTCAAACCCATCAAGGAAAGTCCGAAGCGCAAGAAGCGTGTCCGGTCGAACGCTTACGGGGATCCCGGCGCGAAGATCCGTTAGAGCTTGATCGCGGGCAAATGACTCATCGCGTCCAGCTCTGGCAAACGCTTCCTTTGCCCGTCGCACTTCCGAGAATTCGTCAAGGGCTTGACGATCGAACCCACGAGATCCAGGCAAATTATCGATGCCTGAAACAGGCGATGGCTCTGCCCCTAGCAGGGCGCGCATGCCGCCAACTGCGAACATTGGATCTTCACGACCCGCCCCAAGGCCAGCAGGATTCTCTCCGAACAGGGCCTTGATATCGTCAGCAATAGGCGCCAACTCCAGGTTATCGGTCCAGTGACCCGCAGCCCGCAACTCCATCATGTGAGCAACGGCTTCCTCGTGAACGCGAGCCTCCATGTCAGGATAATTCGCGTATAGATCTTCATAGACTTCGCGAATTGTCCTATCATCAGCAGTACGCCACGTAGGATCGCCAACGTACCGAAGAAATTCATTGTACTGGATATCGAGAACACGGAGATTTTCAGCATGAGCCGCGAGACGCTTGATGCCTTCAACCGAATGCTGACCGACAAGAAGGCGATCGAACGCCGCATGCGTACTTTCATGCCATATCTGCCCGAACAGGAGTTCAGGGCTATTGATACCCCCTACCTTGTCACCGATCCCGGATCTGAGGATGAAAATCTCCCCGTCCATATGGAAGGCTCGCAACCCGCTGGCGATTTGCCCGAGGCTCAAGGTGTAGTCACGGACCTCACCGAACAGGTTACGGAACGTAAACCGGAATCCTGATCCAGTCGGCTGCGCCTTGGTCATGATGAACTTAGGAATATCCTGCAGCTGCTTGGGCAGCATTTCATCGACCATCATCAGATCATCGATCAGGCGCATCTGTACCTGGTCATCGACCTTGACGATCTTCCCGTCCATCAGGTCATAAACCACATCATCCCATGACTGGCCGATCATCTCGCCGTCAGGGCGCACCAGACGACCCGTCTCGGGATTTACCGCAAACATCGGCTCATCGGCACCGCGCAAGATATCCTGAAGCTGCCGCAGCAAAACAGGATCATCACCAAGCAAATCGATCAGGGCATCGCGCTCGGCCGCAGTCATACCCTTGCCGCCGATGTTGGCCGACAATCTGTCAACCAAATCCCCGATCATGTTGCGCTGCAGAGGGTCCTGAAGCCTTGGAGGCGCGGCAGCATTCCCGCTCTGGCTGGCCGTTGCCGACAGCTTCCCTGCTGGATTGGCAGACAGTCCCCCTTTTGGACGTGATTTGCCCACCACTTCGGCGCGCAGCACCGACAGAGCAACAGCCTCATTGGCGATAGGATCGATGAGAAGCGCCCTGAACTCCTTAGCTGCCTTTGCGACCTCTGGAATTGGATGATCGTCACCGCGCCGCATGGCCTGGGACACCATCTCGCGAAATTCGCGCGGCGTCGGAACGTTATCCAGGCCACTCAGCGTCTTGCCGGGCAATCGTGCTCGAGTAGCCCCGCCTCGTCCGGTCATGCGCTTGACCATCTCGACCCATTGGTCATCGACCGCCTTGACGGCTCGTCCTTCCCGGGCGTTTCCGAGCACTTTCAAGCGCGTTTCAATCGTTCCACCACGAACTGCGGTTGGAATGAAGTCCCGGTTTCGCGTTGCAGCGAGAACAGGATCGACAAGCGTTCCATACAGTTCCCGCGCGGAACGGGCGCTGGAAGTTGCGAAACGTGTGCCTGGATCACTCAGCCATGACGGTAGCTTCTGGCCGACAAATTCCGCCATTCCAAACGACGGCTCAAGTTCCAATGGAGCATTCTTCACACGGGCAGCGCTCAGGTTTTCCGCAGCCAACCCACCCGGCGTAATGCCCATCTGGCGCAGCCTGGCATCGACGGCAGCTTCAGTGAGGCCCTTGACATCCAGATCAGCCGCAGCGGCCATCTGCCGGCGCAGGGCCACGCTCGAAGCGCCCGACATGAGACCGCCAAGCGCACCGCCTAGAGCGCCGGCAAAGATCAAGTTCATACCAGTTTCAAGCGCGGTTCTCGTGTATTGCGTCGACTGAAGGACGCCTTCCTGGATGCCAGCTGCTGCAACGTTGGCGCCGCCAACCGTAATCGCAGATCGAAATGCAGCTCGAGCGGCGTTCGCCCCTCGCACCAGTTGACCGCCTGGAATCAGCGTTGTCGGAGACAATATGGAAGCGATCATAGGGGCTACGATCCCCCATGTTCCAGATCGTTCCAGATCTTTCCGCCACTTCAGTTCCTGGCGAATTCGAGATGCAATGTATTCTGTTTCCCGATCGTTTCGAGAACGCAAGAAGCTGTCGGCAAACGGTTCCAACTCCGTTCCAACAATGGAATTCCATGGATTATGTTCTGGATCGGCATCGCCGAAGTCACGCTTGTCGAACCAGTACATTGCATTGACGACATCGTTTTCCAAATTCATCGCCGCAGACCAGCCCTCGCCCCATGTGGCCGGTTCCGTGTTGACCTGCGGATTTACGTCAAGGCCTTCAGGCAAGGCCACTGGCCCATATCCAGGCTGTTCTATTGGGTACAAAGGCATCAGAAATTGATCCCCTTGATCTTGGTCCTGCTATGACGCGGAGCACTAGGAGGATTTGGGTTGATTGCAAACTGTCCTGTCCTATCTGAGGATTCAGGTTCAGAGTCCGGCTCACTTGCTTGTTTATTTTGAGCAGAAGACTGTTGGCGACGTTCAGCGCTTTCTCTAACCGCTTGCCGGTTCAGTTCTTCGCTTTCCCGTATCCTGCCCATAAACCGTTCACGAGCAGCGTCTTTTTCTGCACCGTCAGGACTAATCATTTGGTTGAGCTGATACATGCCTCGCCTTAGCACCCGATCAGGCTTCATGGATGTTTTGTTGTTTTGCTCAATAGCCAAGCGGCGCTCATCAAACTTCCTCTTGGCGTCGGCCCGAACGGCATCAATATCACGCTGATCCATACGCCATTGCCTGCCGAGATCGATAAACAACCCGCTGCGTTCGTCAATATAATAGACCATATACCCTGGCGGTTCGCCTCGAGATATCTGACCTTGAGTTACGCCCGGGATGAACTCCAAAACGATCTTCTCAGGGTCAACCTTGAACTTGTCGGCCTGGCTTGCAAATGCCGCGAACCTTGGATCTGTTTTCATGCGCTCCTTGATGGCGGCTTCCGCCGTGTTCTTCAGATCCTCTTGCAGATACTTGTGGCCATCCTTGCCGATCGGCGGATAGAACCGTTCTGGAGGAAACCGCATTGTCCGGCTCGATCCAGTCACTTTTGACATGCCGTAGACCTTTAACATGTCACCAAGGGCCAGTTTCTCAGCCAAAACCTTGTTCCCGCCCGTCTCCTGGAACCAGTAGCCAAGACGCTCCTTGTATTCCGCAACGATGGCAGGCGCTCGCCTTGGATTGAGTGGATCAGATGAAAGTCCATCCGGCACAACATCGAGCTGGCCGGCAAGGCCATCCGCAGTAACCGCGCTCAATGTCTCCCGCATTTCCTTTGCGATTACATCCTTCATTTTTTCGCGCTCGGCCTTGAACTCTGGAGAGTTCATGCGAGCGATCTCCTTGACAGCATCAGCGCTCGACAGAGCGCCGACGCCCGTCGTCAATGACGTGTAGATCTGAGCCCGCTTGACTAGATCCCCATCAAGACCGTCAACAGCGTTGGGACTGGTCCGCTGGATGTTTCCAAGCAGTTCATAGGCCACAATCTGATTGGCTGGATCTGGCGACATGGCCATGGTGTGCAGTGACGAACGATACGGCTTTGCCACGTAGTTCAACTGCACCGCCTCCTGATAGATAGCCGCCGCCGCCGCCTGCTTTGTAACCGGAGGATTCCATACCTGGTTGGCAACCGCTGGGTCCTCGACCTCATCGCCGCCGCCCATCATCTGCATATCGCCAGAAGGCGAGCTTAGTGGCCCGTTCAGAATCACAGCGCCTAACCCGGACGCCTGAGCCATGTTATCAGCAAGATCCGTGTCATCCTTGCTGTATCGGTTCATTTTGATGTTGCCGGTTATCCAGCCCTGGTAGATAAGCTGTTGACGCTGACGTTCGGCAAGCTCGTCTCGGAACTTTTGTGCTGTCTGCTCGAGCGAAGGAAGTCGTTTCACCAATGCTTCACGCAGAATACCGTTGACGCTTTGGCCAGCCCCCGTCTGACTGGATACTGTAGCGCCACGAAGCGCACCAATTAGCTTTCGAGCAAGTGCAACTTCATTAGTGCCATTACCATGAGCGCCGTTGTCTCCTCGTGCCGGATTATGAGGAATTGAGAACTGAACCCCTGGGATTTTTCCAAGAGTGTCACGAAGTATGCTGGCATGCGCCTTGAGGCCTTCGTCTGAAGTAAAATATTTAACGGCACGAGAGTCTGTGACCGCAAATGGTTCTGTATGTATAGTGGCCGCTCTGCCTCTACCATTTTTAGATCGCGTAACAACACGAGGCTGCAAATCGACGCCTAGCTTTTCTTTATAAAGTGCCGAAATTTTTTGAACATAAGATTCAGCAGCCTTACGCTCCGCAGGACTGGCATCGTCCGGGATAACGATCATTGGTCCTGTTCGTCCACTTTCAGACCAGTTTGTGTCTAGGTTAACAACTCGTCCTCCGTTACGAGCAATTTCCTTTCGTTCAGATGATGAAAGTACTTGATCTCCATCAAGGATCTTAAATGGCAGATTATCCGGAGACGAAGTGTTGCGTTCAGTCGATGGTGGTTGGGGTGGTTGAGCCTGTTGGTTCTCGGACAAGAACTTCTGCGCATAGGCAAGCTGCTTGTCTGGAGGAAGACGTTGGATCGTTGACAAAACACCTTGCGCAACGTCGGCACGGAGCTTCTGCTTATAGCGCTCAGGTAACGGTGCCTGTTCAACCATCGTGTTCAGGCCGCGCTGGACCGTCTCAAGATGATTTGAAAATTCTGGAGAATTTGGGTCTAGCTTGCCGAATTCTCCAGAAATCGCACTATATGTTTTGTTATAGAGGCCTTCCTGCCGGCGTCCGATCGAGAACTCTGTTACCCGGTTCCCATGACGACCCCGGTTCTGTTCCACGAACAGCTCGAAGCTGCGCCGCTGATTGTCGTTGTTGATCGTTACCTTGGATCGAAGTTCGCCAACACGTTCCTCGAACCAACCGTTGCGGGCCATGCCCCATTCATTCGGATTGTCGCTATCGATGTTGAACCCGGCTTCGGCTTCCTGTGTCTGGCGCGAAAGCTCGTTTTGCCATTGCAGCATGGCCAGCTTGTTCTGGAACTCTGTTTCCTTGTCAGCCTCGCCGGCCATGGCTTCGAAGGCGCCCGACAACGATCCAATCGATCTGCCAAGGCCCTGAACGGCCCGACCTGGCGCCCCTGCCGAGGACATCATATCGCGCGATGCTGTTGGCTGGTCCGCCACGCGCAATGCGATCGACGGCCCCTCGACCTTAGGAATTTTGACCATGTTATCCGATCTTCAAGATCGAGCCGAAGCCGCCGGCACCGCCTTTCAAGGCACCGCCGAGGCCGCCGATAAGTGTTGACGCGGCACCGATCGATCCCGCCTTGCGCTTCTGCTTGGCGGAAAATTCTTCCTGCTTCGCCCGGTTTTCGTGAGCGATCGCCTTGCTTTCATGATCGAGGTAGTTGCGGCTTTGATCTGTGCCGCGAGCCTGCTCGGTATCCTGGAAGATGTTAAGAGCAGAACCATAGAACGGATCAACGCCGGCAGCGCTGTATCCTGCTGTTTGCTGGCCTTGCAGCTTGTCGTATTTCTGCGCGATGTCTTCCGACGCAGCCAAGCCTTCCCATCGTCTGGATCTGGCGTTGATGCGCTCGACCCGAGCGTTGTATTCGTTCACCGCAGCTTCACTGTTAGCAGATTGCATGGTGCCAACCGCAGAAACCGCGGCCCCCACCAATCCTATTGCAGCGGGAGCGCACATCAGCCAGTCACCGATTGTTCGACGACCACGCCCATCAAATAGCATGGCAGAGGATCGTCATGTTCGAAATGGACGTACTGCTCGCGGTCCCATCCGCTATCGATATCGACCTCGACATAACCGGAATACAGTGGCGGCGTCGCATCCATCGGATTGGATGCCACACGATAGAGCAACGGCTTCAACGAACCACCTTGATCCGTGTTGCCGCTGACTTTGCCGCCAAGTGAGCGCAGCATCCGCATGAATGTCTGGCTGATCCGCTTCTTCCTGGATTGAGCCGTGCCCGCCTGCGCACCGGCCTCGATCTCTTGCGTCGTCACCGTCATCGTGTACGGTTTGCCGATGATCACCTTGGTCGCCGCATAGGGCAGAGTGATCTTTCCGGTTGCCCCAACCGTCCCCGTCGCAACCTTGCCATTGATGAGCATCGTGACACTTTCCCCGCGCAAATGCCACAACCCAGACAACGTCGAAGTTTCAGATCCACTATATATCAAACAGCTATCAAGCAAAACCGCATCTTCTTTTGCGTCGACGTTTTCCCGAAACCGTTTTGACATAACTTCGACGTAAGCAACTGATGTACTGTCGATCGTGCGGTTCACTTGGCACCAAAGCTCATCGCTTTCTTCGCCAGACGTAACCTCTAGCTCTTTGACAAGTCCACTTCCGCCGAGCACGTGACGATGCCACGCCACGACTTCTTGCGGGCGCTGATACGTCAGGCACGCGATCTGGCCATCAGATCGAAGCGCCCAGATCAAGGTTTCTGGCGTTCTCTGGAATGCCAGCTTTGTCAGGCCGCTGCCCGTGATATGTTCGGAGAACACCGTCAGATCGACAGAATTGAACCGATCCTCGCTGAACGAGTAAGCAAACTCACGCATTCGAAGGCTGGCGTTATCCGGCTCGCCTTCACGCTCAGCGTAGACAACCGCCTGATCGACAAACACCGGCAGCACATCGGCACTACCGACATCCGTCTGCTGTGTTGCTTTGACGTTCGAAGGGCTCAATGCTTCCTGCTGGCTTGATGCGCCAAGGGCAAATTCACCGGCACTCGTCCCAGCAATCAGAACTCGCCTGCCGCTAAGCCATCTAATGCTGTCGCCATTCCCCGCCGGAAGACGATAGACGATCGCATCATCATCTTCTGGCCCGTCTTCAAAATCCTCGAATGTGCCAGACCTCGTGGCCCACACCACGGTTGGATCATAATCCGTTCCAGCCAGAAACATTCGCTGCTCGAACAAGCATATGGACTGTGGCCAGCCGCGATAGTCCGACCATGCGCCTTCTTGCCAGAACGTCGTCCCAGCCGCCACGATCGCTTGCGGCATTTGATACCGCACAATCTGTGCCGTCACCGACGTTGAAGACGAGAAAGCCGTGATCTGAACAATGCAATATCCAGGATGCAGGAAGTTCGAGTTGAAGTAAGTCCCGCCGCCAGCAACAGACCCGATCACCTTCACTGCACCAGACGTATGCTCAGGAACCCGGTTGAACTTCTCCCAGGTCGAGGCGCCTGTCAGGTTGCTGACACCGTAGACGTTGCCTTGATAGGTGTATGCGTCACCGTTCTGCAGGCTTTTGGTGCTATCGCCCAACGCAGCGCCAGGCACGCCGACGCCGCCGCCTTCTTCGTACAGCCGGAAATATCCGCCCACCATTCCAGAATCAAAATAGGCGCTTGCAGCTGTCAGAGTAAACGTTGTCCCGACCGTATAGGTTCCATAAGCCGTGACGCTGGTTGAAAAGCTGGAAGGCGTAAGCGTCAAGGTGTCGTCTGCATTGATCGTGCGGAATGGTCCAGTCGTGATCGACGGCTCCGAAAGCGTCCAGCTGGTATCGCTAAGCCTGCTGAGCTTCTGGATCGGAAAATCAGGATGCGAGATGTACATGACATCTCGGACAGTCACGCACTGCAGCTTCTGGATTTGTGCCGTCGTGTAGTTGGTTGCAAGCTCGACGATTTCTCCCGCGGTACCGCCGCTGGTGTAAGCGGCATACGCACTGCTGTTGACGCCGGACAGCTCAAACGTATTAGCCGTGACGTTGGCCACCGTGAACCATCGATTGTTCACATCGGTCATGCCGGAAACGCCCGTCACATAAACCTTGTCGCCGTTCGAGAACCCGTGGCTTGTGCTCGTCACGACTGCCGGGTTGGCCTGCGTGATCCCCGTGATGTTCTTCGCCGCGTGGGTGATAATGCCTTTGTCTTTGCAGAACCAAATGAACTGGTTCCCAAAGATCAGCATGTAGCTTTGCTCGGTCGAATACTGGAACCTGACGAACCGATGCCGTGCTGTTGACGGCAAGTTGATGACGTACTGCGTACCGCTGCGCTTGTAGATCCCGCCATGCACGGCAACAATGCCGTTTTCGATCGTCTGGCAACCGTTCTTGACCTTCGCGACCTCTGGCCGGTTCCAGATCCGCGGGCTGACTTCGCCCCCGGTGAAATTGTTTACGAGGGCGTTGGCTCTGGTCAATCTAGTTCCTCACCAGTATCCATGGGCTAACGTCAACAATTTCTCGAGGCGAGCCTTCCTGGGAATCTACCGTCCTCGCTTCAGCCAGCTTGCTCATGTAGATGTCCCACATCGTCTTGGTCGCTGACTGGTTGTCAGTGAGCGGCATGCAAAGTTCTGACGACAAGCGAGCTGCAACGGCATCTGTAAAAAGAGCGTCCCAGGTCGATGTATCCGTCACCCGCGCGATGTATTCGATCGAACACGCCGACTCGTTGGCCAGCAGTGAACGGCCTTCTATGCGGTACGGGATCTGTGCTTCCGCCCAAACGCCGGCAGACGGTTCGTCTCGTGACGAATAGCCAAGCGCTTCCCAGCTTGTGCGAATGACCTTCAGGCAATAGGGGTCTGAAGGCAGGGTGAATGCATAGGTGTATTCGTGATTTGGCGTTGTCGTAGATGCAGCCAATGCCGCCCTGCGCACTGCAAAGTTCCACGGATGAGCTCTGAGAACCGCATCTCTAGTGCGAGGGAAATGAAGTCGGCACAGATCGCCCGCCTTGCTGGTGTCGCTCGATATATCTGTGATTTGGTTGTGCCCGATGCGGGTAAGAGCAAGATTGCAGACTTCGGTTTCTGACGTTGCGCTCATGTGCTCAAGAGCCCTTGTGTGCGTAGCATGGCGAGCAGGTTGTTCAGCGCTGTCCTGGCTTCCGCATCCACCGTTGCGCCGCCCGATGCGTCAGGAATGGCAGAGCCTGGAGTTATCTTGGCCTGCACCGTTGCGCCAACGGCGTTAGAAATCCGGGCATCAGCGGCGGTGTTGAAATCCGTCACTTCCGATGCCGTATGCGTGTGTGTCGTGATTGCAGCTGACGACGCATTCGCCACGATCAATTCATCTGGCTTGACCGCAGCAGGCGCCGTCTGCAATTCCGCCCGCAGCCGTTCTGCCTCCTTGGCCGTCACGGCTTTGATTTCGACGGATCGCTTCGTTCGAAGATATCGCCTAGTCATATGAAAATGGGGGCCGAAGCCCCCACCTCCTTAGTCGTATGCGAAATACAGCTCCAGCGTGACCGTTCCAGTCGCGTTGGTAGCTGCATCCGCCAGTGTGGCGATCAAGTGCATGTCGCACTTCGGATCGGACGTCTGGCCGTTCACGAACTGCCAAGCAGCCTTGCCGTAGTTCGCGATGTCCTTGATCACCGATGCCGAGCCGGCGGCGGAAGCGACGTCGATGCCGTCGTTCAGCGCGTCGGGGTCAGCGGTGAAATCGCCAGTCTTGAGCGGCGTGAATCCAATATCGAGCGTCGGCGATCCGGTCGAAGCCAGATCATCGAAGTAGAGCTTGGACATACCGAGCAGACGAGCATTAGACGGAACCACAGCAAGGCTCAGAACCTCACCAGCTGATGCAGCCGTCATCTCGACCGTTTCGACCCACACCTTGACCCGGCCACCACCTTCACCAGCATCAGCCAGTGACCTAGTAGTCGAGTTGAGCAGCCCGGTCATAATCCGGGAGCCGTATTGAGTAGCCATTATTAGCTCCTTTCAGATCAGACCTTAGACATCGGCTTCAGGGTTGGCGCCCGGATCACACTCGATGTACCCAACGCGGGCTTCTTCCATCCGCGTCGCGCCGATCGACATGCATGCGAACACCTGAGTTGCGTAGTTCTTGTCATCGCGCTCGGAAATCCTGGTCATGATGTCCTTGCCGATGCCGAGAAGAATGCCACCCTTGGCCCAAAACAGAACCTTGTCATCGCTGTTGCTATCGACGCCAATGCGCTCTGTCGGGATGATGTTGAATCCTGCGAACTGACTGATCTGGCCAGACACCAGCGGCTTAATCGCGTTGTAGTCATGGCTCGAAACCCGAGTGTCCATGAGCAACGATTTGATCTGCCGGCTGTTGACGATGCACCAGCAGTCGTCATCAGGATCGACGTTGTTGGCGCCGAGCAGTTTCTTGGCCTCGAGCAGCTTTGCCACGTTGAGACCAGTGTCCGCCGCCGAAACGCCGGGCCACACCGTCTGAACATCGACGACCATGCCCGTGTCAAACGCGGTCGAAGTAGAACCATCGACGCCCGTATATGCCGTGCCGGTTGCCGCCTCGATGATGGCGTCATCCATGGCGCGGCCCATCGCGAACGCTGCAGCCTCGGCATATTGAGACGTTGGATCGATGAGCATACGGATCTGGTCCTCGCCATCGACGAGATCGGACCAATCGTAATCATCCAACGTCACACGCCTACGAGCGTGCGGGGTATCCATCCGCGGCGTGTCCGCATGGCGCGATGTGCGCTTGCGGGCCGAGGTTGCACCCAGCTGCTCGTAGAAACCACTTTTTCCGTTGATCGTTTCGACACGCACGGAGCGCCGAAGACGTGAACCTTTCTGCTGCGAAAGGTGATAGACGTTCGCTTTGTATTGCTCGACGAACGCCGTCGTGATCTGGATAGACATCCAAACCCCCCATGGCTGAAATTGATGATGTTCGTCGATCGCTGGTTGTTGGTTGTCCGCTAGTGAGCGGGCCGAACCGGATCGTTAGACGCAAGGTCACTCAAGTTGGCTTGGTCCGGGCCGGCATCAGCCGGATTATCGTCCCTTACCTTCGGAGGCCTTCCGCGCCGTTTCATGGGGGGCTCAACGCCTTGTCCCTCGGTCACATAGGCTTCCAGCTTGCGCGCCCGCTCAACCCACCTATCCACGTCTGGATTAGCGAGTTTAGGGTCCGCAAGTGCGAGGCATCTCAACCGGATCTCGTGCATCGTCATGCAGCAGAATCCGGGTAAAGAGCCTCAAACAGCTTCGAGCGCTCGGCAACAAGCCGGTCGTGATCCGGATGCGACTTGTCGAACAGCGCCTTTTCATGTTTCGAATTGAATGCATAAATGGCCTGCTGGATATCCTGCGGCTTAGCTTGTGCCTCAGGCCTTCCTTGCAGCCGTGTATGGCCTTCCATGTCCTGGCCGATGCGATCGAGAAAACGCACCATCCTTGGATCATTGCCGATGCCGGTCTCATTCAAGAAGTTCGTAAAGTCGGGATCGCCGTAGCGATCTTTCATCCGGCCAATCCGCCCCATGCGGGCATCATAGGTTTCACCCATCTCGCGCTGCAGTGCATGGACAGCAACTTTGCGTTCCTCGTTGCGGCGGGAAACGAACTGAGCATGCCGCTCGACCTGCTGCTTGACGAAGCCCTCATAAAGCCGTTTCGCTTGGCGCGGGCTCAGGCCGTTGGCGTAAGCCCAATTTCGATATGACTTTTCGGCGTCTTCGTCATAGGGCAGATCAGGCGGCAATTGGGGCCGATCGCCGAAATCGTATTTCTCGGGAGCTTCAGGGCGAAACGCCTGGGCAACGCGCTCCCACCCTTCCTCGTCATCGTCGCCTGTCGGCATCACCACCTTGTCGCGGCTGACGAGCTTTTCAAGGTTGATGTAGCTCTTGCCGAGGTCTTCCACCTTCGGCGCCTTCCGGTCAGGGTCCCAAAACTTCTCTGGGATGTATTCAGGGCGATCACCGTCCTGCACTGCCTTTGCCAGAAGGCCATCTGCGGAATCGGGCGATGGCGCTGGCGCTTGTCCTGCTGCCAGACTGGCAATCAACGAATCGGTTGCGCCGCTTTCCATGGGCGGCATTGCCCCCGCGGCATCTGCATTGCCCATATCAGCGACTTGGCCTTCAGACATCAATAAAACCCTCCATCATTCATCAGATGCTCGAGCACGGTCATATCTTCACGTGCTGTTTCTACGTACTCACCCGGCTTGCGCCCGATCCATCGAGCGATCCTTGCCGCAACGTTACGCTCGCCGATTGCGATGCCCGCTGTGATGGGATCTGAGGCGTGAACTTCGGAATACACATTCAACGAAGCAAATAGTTCGGCCAGCGCCACCTTGCCTTGAGGCGTCATCGCGATCTCACGCCATGCCTGGGCGACCTTGGCTTCTGCGGTACCCGACGACGGTCGTCGTGCCATCATGCGCCTCCCATCTCAGGGATCAGAGCCTCGGTATCAAGCGGCTCCATCTGGCTTGGGTCCATGTCAGGAGGAAGTTCGCCGTTACCAAGCGCAGCCATTTCCTGTTGCGCCCGCGGATCTGACTGCACATTCGCCATGAACTGCTGCATGAGCTTCGCAACGTCGACACCGCCGGCCGCCGCGTTGCTCGGCACTTGGCTCAACGCCTGCGCACCTTGCGCGCCGTCTTTCAGCAGTCCAGCAACCGGCCCGGCCATATCGAGCATCTGCTTTGCCTGGGCCATTTCGTTCATCTGCTCCACGTCTTCCTCGGACTTGAGCAGGTCTGGATCGTTGTTAAACAGATCCCACAGCCACGTGATCAGCTTGTCGAGGTCGATCCGTTTCTGGATGAGTTGAGGCGCCAAATCCTTGCCAGCAAGCTGAACCACGATCCCAAGAGCCTGCATGATTGCCTCGGCCTCGGTCTGCTTCTGCGCCGTTGCAACCGGGCTGACAAACTCAACAACAAAGTCCTTGCCCTGGATTTCTTCTGGAGGATCGGGCAACAGGCCCTCGCGCGAAAGTATCCCGAACACGCGATTGACGAGCGGTCCCAGCATCTCACTCTCAAGACGGCCAACTAGCGGGCCGAACAGCCGCATCATCTCGTTGGTGCGCTGAACCACTTCAGTCGCCGTCATATTCGCGCGATCAGTCATCCGCATCAAGTCGGCATAAAACGTTCTAAGGATTTGCTCCTTCAGCATTGCGATATCTTGCGAGATCGCTTGGATACCTTGAAGGCTGACAGGATGCAGCATCACGCCGTCATTCGGGTTGCCGCGCCAATAGGTGATGCCACCCGGTACTGTCCTGGTCTGACCAACAACGCCGTCGTCTTTAAGAAAGAGCGGCGGATCAGCGGCCTTGTGCATCAGCTTGATCTTAACCTTTACCATCGCTTGAAGCATCTTCAGATCAGGCAGCGCCGTCATGCCAGGCGAACGACCATAGACCTCCGACGTGTATTTGCTCCAGCGCGCGACCTGATACGGGAATTCAGCAAACCCGCTCTCGTCCAGAAGATGGCAAGCGTCGTGCTCGAAATAGCAGGAAACGAAAGGCATATTTCTCGCGTCACGCTTGCTGTAATCGCGATCGGCTCGAGGATACACCGCATGGATGACTTTGATCTTCTCATCCATCTGGTTGTTTCGGTACATCTCCTTAACCTTGTCGGAGACTTCCCATCCCGCTTGGCGTTCCATCTGGATCATCTGACGAACCGTGTATTCCGAGCATCGGAACACCGTATCCACGACGCCATCGATATTCTCGGCAATCACGCACTCAGACAGAGCCCGAGCCTCGAACAACAGCCCGCCGCTCTGTTGCTGGCCGCAGAACAGAACCGCGGTTCCAAACGATGCAAGGTCCAGGTAGATTTCATGCAGCGCCGTCGTGAAGTTTGTGCCAGGAGCGTAGATCCGAGCCCACATGATCTGCTCGACATCGCTCATGTACTTCTGGACGGCCGGGATCTCGTTGATGTCGACGCTTTCGCCGTTCTGATCCACGCCGTACCGCTCACCGACCATGCGCAGGCTGAACCACTTGGCGCTTGGATTAGTGGCCATACCGTGAAGGCCAGCCGCCAGCATTTCCACTGCAAGGATGCCGGTCGGATCATAGACCTTCGTCATTCTTTTTTCGCCGGGCGTGCGGATACCAACAAAATCCAGCTTCCGCGGAGAACAGATCTCCGCGATTTCCTGCCAGTTGGTTTCGCAGTTGGTTCGCTCGGTCGAGCCTTTCAGCGCATCATAGCGCTGCTTCAGGAACTCCATGCGATCATCGTCGCGGTGTCCTGAAGACTTTTCGCGGCTGGCATCGTAACCAGCCGCCATGTCTTGAGCCATCTAGGCTTTAGCCCCCCAATACCGGCGTGGTTGCAACGGCACCCTGTTGGTTAGGGTTGGTCAGAAGCGTCGATTGGAACCCGCTTGCCGCCGCACGTCTGGCCTGCTGCTGCGTGTTCTGGCGCGCCTCAATCGCCTCGTCACGCTGCGGCACTGGTGCCGGCGGCGCTTGAGGCTCCGGCGGTTTTGCTCCACCACACATGGTCAAGCCCCCGCGGTCGAGCTGCCGAGATCAGCACCAAAAGTGCTGCCCATGCTGCTGGTCTGGCTGTTGGTCGATTGCGCCACAGCTGCCTGGCGCTGCTGTGTGTTGCTGTAGTCAGCCGGCGTAGACGCTGGCGCTGGAACCTCACGGATCACCGTTTGCTGGCCACCGCTGCTTTTTTTCCCCATGCACATAGCTTTACCTCCTAGCCAATGACGGGCGCGTTGGGATCGCCACCCAATGATTTGCCGAAATCGCCGTATGTCACCTTGTTCTGCGGCGTTCCCTGAGTTCCCTGCCAGATCATTTGGCGTTGGGATTCTTCCGCGCTCTGCCGCACCGGCTCAAACGTCGTTGCCGGCGACGGAGGCGGTGGTTGTGTATTCCCGGATTTACTTCCGAAGCACATCATGCAGCCCTCGTGTAATGCGGATCGAGAACGCGCGCGCTCTCGCTATCCCGCAGCCAGACAAATCGCTGATAAGCGGCCCCGTCCTTGCCGTAGGCCATCATCGGCGGGCCTTCAGGCACACCGCCCATGGCCTGGATTAATTTCCAGGCCTCGTCATAGCCAAGCCTGCTATCGCACTGGAGCCGCCGACCCTCACACACGTGCAAAATGTCGTTGGCTTCATGGCGAAACCACCGAACCAGATCAATCACCACGCTTCGGAAATCATCCGTTCCGAACATCCAGATTTCCCAGCATCCTGGCCATTGCTCCGTGAAGGCGGCCACGCCAGCCGGAAGGCCTTTATGCCAAGCGATCCGACCTCGCCCCGTATTGCGAATAGCGTGATAGGCTTCCCAGGCCAGCATGTCCGGGCTGTCATGTGGTCGAAGCGCGAAGATCTCAGTTCGATCGTTTTCGCGCATGTTCGAGCACAAATAGATCATGTCGAGGTGCGTAATGTCCGTGAGCACCAATCCCCCTGCTGTATTTAGAACGGGCTCCAGTTCACGCCCGCGTTTGCCTGCCGAACGTGTCGCTCGTATTCCTCAGTTCCAATCAGGAACGGATCATAGCCGCTTGTGCTTGTCTGCCGGCGCTGCATGTACTCGGGAACCAGGTCGCCGCCCGCAAAAGTCAGGCAGAAAGCGTCAGCCTTGTTCGGCGACTTGACGCCTCGCTTTTTCATCTCGTCCTTGGACTCGACCTTGAGCTTGCCCGAACTTTCGAGCTTGTACTTTGGCGCAACCAGCTCATCGGCCAGCTTGTCGTCCCGTGGCATCGTGACTGCGCGGCTTTCAAACCACCGTCGCGCCTCGAACCAAAGCTCATCACGAAGGCGCATATATCGACTGCTGTCGATGCTCGGGCTTTCCGCGACGTTGATGCCGTAGACAGGAAGGCCAAGCTCACGCAGACGATCGACTACGCCACCGCCCATGCCGATCACGTCAACGTTGATCGCAGATGGGCGTTTGTCGAATGGCGTCTCGTTGTATTCCCTGGCAATAATGCCGGCGGTTTGCATCAGGTCCGTCTTGCGCCATTCTCTGACGACCTCAAGCAATACGTTTCCGCGGTGCTTGGCCAGCGCTGTCGCGTCATCCCCAAATCGGGCCACGTCCAAGCCCCAGACAATCCCCATGTCGTTTGGCGAGATGTCGCGTTCTATCGCGGCTTCGATCCAGCCAAGCGGAATGACGGCATCATCTTCCGATTTTGGAAATTCGCCCATAACGCGAACACGGTAGACGTTGCTGTCTTCCCCATGCTCGAGCGCCATGTTGCGGGCGTAGTCGGGCGATACTCTCGAGCTTACATTGCAAGGCACGTGATACCGGCGCCAGCCGGTGCGAGCACCATGAAACGCACGATAGAAATAGCCGCTCGTCCGCGTCGGGTTGGCAAACATCATGACCCAGGACTTGGCCGATGACAAAGCACCGCCGGCAGTCTCGAAAATCACATCGTCAATGCCTGACGCTTCCTCGATCAGGAAAAGCAGGTTTTCGCTGTGGAACCCCTGCAGCGCCTCGGGCTTCTCGGGCCGCGCTGTCCGTGCAACAGCAAATGCTTCCGTTGGGTCCGCCTTTATCGAGACGCGCTCGGCAGAGACATCAATCATCTGCTGCAGAAACGGCGGCAGCTTGCGCCACCAATGGGCTATTTCCGCCCATACCACGTCTCTAAGCTGATCCTGGCTGTTGGCCGTGATCGGGATTTTGCACGGCCGCATGAACAGCAGGAACCAGAGGATCACCCAGGCCTCGACTGTCGTCTTGCCGACGCCGTGACCTGCGCGAACCGCAAAGCGCCGCTGACCTGTCGTGATGGCCGATCCGATGTCCTTGAGAAAGTCGCCTTGCCAAAGCTCAGGACCAACCGGCGGCGATGCGGGGTACTCTTTGCCTGGCTGCCACGGGCGCCATTGCTCTTCCGTGATCTGGAACAGGCCCTCGAGGACGAAGTGAAACGGGCTCTTGGACCAACGAGTGACCAGAGCCTGCCAGTCAGACATTAGTCTGCGAGCTCATTTAGCATCGCGTCGATCTCATCAGCCATCTCGCGCAGACGGCTCGCGTTATCACCGTTGCCCTTCTGAACCTGATGAAGCCGTGGAAAGCTACCGGGCATGTACGGCAGGCCTAATGCACGCTGGATCTGCTGCAGCTCGCTATACGGCTCGGCAAGCTGGGCTCCGAGTTCGGCAATATCTGTGGCGATATCCCTAAGCCGATCCCGCATCTCGCAATTGCAATTGATCAGCCGCTGCCGCTGTTTGTCCGTCAAGCCTCTTCCCTTCTGAGCAACACCAGCTCGCGCCGGTCTCGCATCAGAGCTAGCAGCACAGCCGTTGATCCTGTGATTGACTTCACTTGGCCAGATCGCCATCGCGAGATTGTCTTAGGCCCCACGCCGAGCATCCGGCAGGCCTTGCGATCCGATACATTCCACGCTGAAACGATGGCCAAAGCGTCAGAAATGGTCATATGACCATACCAGCCGTCGATAAAGGGTATCATATGACCACGCTAACGGCGTGAAATCAGTCCTCAACGTCTTCGTAATCGCCATCGATCACGTCCGCTTCAAGCTGCCTTGGCGGTTCAGCGTGACCATTCAACCGGCGAATGAAGGCCTCGAATTCTTCGGACAATCCTACAGTATGTTTCATGTCTATGTGCTGGGGCGCGCGTCCAAACCCGCGATCAAGTAGTTCCGAAGCAGCAGAAATGCGTGATGGTGGAGGCGCTTCAGTATCTGCGACTATATCTGCGAGGGCCTGTATGGCCTTCATTGCATGTTTCTGCGCTTCCTTGGCGAGATCGAGGTCTTTCTTAGGTCTACCTCTAGGATTACCGCTCTGTCCCTTCTTCCAGATCTTGCCGTTTGTGGGGACTTTCTTACCGCATGGTAAAGTGCGTGTGTTTCCAGATTTCTTCTGGTCTGTTTCTTGCTGGGCTGGAGATTGTTCAAGCATGGTGTCCAACCTCCTGTTGGTTTGTTAGGTTTGGTCTGTCAGCCCAAGACGACGGCGGGCTTCTTCTGCTCTCGCTTCGATTTCGTACGGGCTGGACGTGTAGCCATACCGTAGCACGTAGTAGACGATCTTGACACTCCATAGCCACGCGCCGTCCCTGTCTATTTGACGGATGTGGGCGAGTTCGTGGGCTCGGAGTTGGTGATCGTCGATGTATGCTGGCCGCAGGTAGATTGTGCGCCATGGGAGCGTGATGCCGTCGAAGCCGGCGCGATCGAGTATCCAGAGCCAGAAGCCTCGTGCGGGCTCAAATGTGTGTGATCCGGTCCGTCCCATATCTCGCGCAGGCAGATTCCGTCCTTATGGAAGCAGATCTCGTAAGCTTCGGGCTCGGCAAGGACGTAAAAGAACTCCCAAACCCCGTTACCGTATTGATCGGCGTTCGTCATCGCGTACCTGCTGGATGAGGGCGTGCACGCGGTTTACAATGTCGGCTTTATCGGCTTTAGGAACGGCGTTGCGGGCCATGCGGCCTACTTCTCCCTTGAGATCCTTGTTGAAGACTTCGATGACGACCTGCTTAGCAAGTTCGCGATCACTGTCTGTCCTGGAATTCTCTGAAATCATTCCAAATTCCCATGCGCTTGCCTTCGACTAGCCTGTCCCATCGGATGTTGTCCTCGAGCACCCATTCGCAGGGCTTGCAAAGAAAATCTATGGTGCGGCTTCCATCTGGCGCTGACATGCGTATGCCCTTAGCCAGGTTTTGCATGATCTCATCACACGTTGGCTTGTTCGCTGGCGCCGTGTATGCGTTTATCTGGAAGTCGCTTTTTCCATTTCCAGTGAACTTCAGCGCGTAGATCGCCATCATCTCGCAGGCGCTGGCCGGTGTTGCGATCAAGCACAAGGCGATGACAAGTGATCTCATGACGCGACCTCAAGGGCAGAGCCGATCATCGCGTGCAGGCGCTTCAAGTCGTCTGCTTCGTAGATCAAAAACAAATCATCATCGTTGAAGCAGCCGTCGCGGGTACTGTCGTATTCCATGGGGTGGCTCACGCCGGCCATTAGCATCTCGTCCAGCAGATCGAACAGTTCGCCGCTATCATTCGCGTCCGGCATGTCGATGGCCTGGTAACGCCAATCGTTGGCCAAGCTCTCGACTTTGAAACAGAGCCCACCATCGAAGCACCACTTTCTACCCTTGATAAATGCTGTTCCATCAGGGAACTTCAGGAAGTCTTTCCGCGATACGACCTTCATGACTTTGCCCCGAGCGCTTGAGCTAGCAGCTCGCGGATGACCTGCGCTTTCTCGGGGCGATCGATGCGCTCATCGCTGATGGCTTCGATCATGCGCATCATCTCGCGAGGAACGCGAATATTGATGCGATCTAGCAAGGCGTCATCACCTTTCGGCGGTCTGCCTCGTTTTTTTGGTGCGTTGCTCATGCACGCGAATATGCGTCGCCCACGAAATCACGTCAATTCACGAAAATGTGATCGACAAATGTCACTTTTTCTATTTTCGTCGCCGGAAAATGTGCTATATTAAAATAACAGAAGGCGACGGGCTGCCACCGACACTTCCGGGACGCTTGCGGAGATCGGGGTCATAGGGGCAGCTGACGGGCCAAACATAGCAGAGCCCTAG
>Ga0099850_1000117_pt1 | contig 32367 bp, 25 predicted proteins | sample CB_VirMetaG_5_FD_79182 | JGI IMG/M metagenome (GOLD analysis project Ga0099850, IMG submission 79182) | Freshwater to marine saline gradient viral communities from Chesapeake Bay - CB_1508_1D Viral MetaG | ecosystem: Environmental > Aquatic > Marine > Coastal | place: USA: Chesapeake Bay... | reverse complement strand
CGACCTGTTGATAAATACATTCTAGACGTAGAATAGACGTATGAATCTTTCCATCCTCCGTAATTTTCCATATCATTAGTATGGTCATACCCATCAAACCCATCAAAAAACAACATACTCATAACCAATTCCTTTTATTTTTGTTTATATAACTTATATTTAGACATTAATTGCTTGTGTAAGGTTTCTTTAAGTGATTGGTAATCTTCCTTTACGTTCATTGGATTATCACCATTTTCAGCTTTTTTATATGATTTTTTTTGTTTATTAATACCACCTGACAATTTATTTGTCATATAATCAGTGTCTTTAACCATTTCATCCGGTTCGTTAGCATAACTTTCATCAGTATGCAATTTCAATGTTATATCATCACTTGAGTCAATATCCATATCGCTATCTAAATCAACAGTATCGTCTGGGTTAAACTCGTCCATGTCCATATTGTCAACATCATCGTCACCGTCGACAATCGATTTAAATTTACCAATATCGTGTTGCATTGGTTGTGTCTCTGGTGAAGATATTTCAGATTTTCCCACTCCAGCATTTTTAACAATATCTAACAAATCTTCAATGTTATCTTTACCAGATGCATTAAAAGAAATATTAACATTTGGAGGAGTACCTTGTGACATCATAGAAGATCCACCATTGTAATCATCCCCGCATTCGTCCATATATGATTCGTTTAATTGTTTTTTACCCTCCAACTTTGTTAATGTTTGGAGCATTTTTTTCATATTCATTGTGTATTTTTCCTTATTTTAAGTAACTTATATAGTATTTACTTAGTTTCCACGTTTATCGGAGCTTTTGTCATGTTTTTAATTTTGGCACGATATTTAGTATTAGACAAGTTTGCTAACCGTTTTTGTAATTTTGGATTAGTTAATGTATCAAATGCTAAAGGTTGCCTATTTATTTCAGACCATCCGTGTTCCCATTTATTTCGCGGGATTCCCAATATAGTCTGACAATCCCATATTTGATCATATGGATCATGAAATGATACTTCACCGATTGAATTATGATACAAATAAAACACGCCTCTGTCCCATCCAGACTCTACATTATTAAGTAAGCTACATGCAACTACTAACAATGGTTTGATCGCATAGAAGTCTGGATCAATTACTTTTGCAGCCCAGTTTACTGCTTCTGCAAGCATTAATGCACCTTTTGGATCATATACATCAACGTGCTCGATATTAGTAACACCTGCATTGTACAGCATCTCTTTTGCGTTTCCTAATACTTCATACGGATCAAAATGATCGTTGTCGTTAACATCCAACTCATCGATTGCACGTTGAATTTCTTGTTTAGCTAACTGACGATTTAATCGATGTTGTTTAACCGTATTACTTTCAACAAGTGATCCAATTACTGTAATTTGATTCTTTATCTGTGTTAACGTAAGATTGTGATCGATTACGTTTAATCGTTGAGCAATTTCAATAGCACTACGCATATCCATAAGTTATTCTTCCTTTTTTGCTTTTTCCAATTCTTTTAGTAATTCCATCACACGATTAGTTCCTACTAATTCTTGCCCAGAATGGCAAGATGATTCTTCTGACGTTAATAACGGTTCGTATTTACTATCAGGATCATTAATTTCAAAATCATTTATAGGATCGTTTACATTTCTAACAAAAATATGTGTTGATGGTATTGAACACATAGATCCTAAGTATTCTTGAATAATATTAGGCGTAGTGGGATACTCAACAACTGCTGAAAAATAAGTAACTTCGGTTGCTTGTAAGTTTGGAAAGTCTAACGGTTTTTCTTGTATTGGAGTTTTTTTTCCAGGTGATAATTTAACTAGTCCAAATTTATTAAGATAAGTTTTCAAGTGATCTGCTTGTTCTTTGTTTACTTCACCTGCCACACCGATCTTAAATTCGTATGTTTTTTTGGATTCTACTAATATATCTTTAATTGTTCTCATTACTAATTCCTTTATAGCATTTATATTATTTATCCATATTTTTTAGTTTTTCTAATAAACTATTTCGATCGGTTACAACATATCCTTCGCCGTTAATTAACTCATCTGATTCTTTAGGTTTTGCTTCGTTATCTAATCGTTCTTTTTTAAGTTGTAAGTCTATCATTTTTAATTTTTTATCTAACTTAGCAACTTTAGCATCGAGTCCAGTTTTTAACATCGAGCCAGCAACTTCAAAAATTCGGCTGGCATATCGACTTTCAACATTCATTCCTAAATCCATTAAGTCGTCGTATGCTGTAATTGCCTTGTCTGCAATGGAATTTAATTCGTCGTCGGCTAATTTCCCTAATCCTTTAACTGCCGGTAGTGCTGCACTAATTTTATCAAATTCTGCAATATCACGAAATGCTCGTTTTTGCTCATTAGTTATTTCGATTTGTTCTTTTTTATCTAGATTTACTTCTTCGTTAATTACTACTTGTGACTCAGGTAGATTTAATAACTGTTCTAATTTTTTTGTCATAATAACACCTTACAATAAGTTTGTTATTATTTATCCTACCTTTTTTTACCTTGATGGTAAATGTCTTGTTCAGTAATTATTCTAAATTTTATGCCTTGTTTTTTACAATAAGCATTTGCTGCTTGCCATTTAGCTTGATTTATAATCCAATGTAATTGATTATGTTTTGATTTACCAGTTTTTTCTTTGAGTGTTTGATTAGTAGGTTTGACTTCTACTAATTCAGCATGCTGTTTACCTGTTTTATCTACATATGCTACAAAAAAATCTGGGATGTAAATTGTATTTCTGCCGGTGATAGGATTTTTGTATGGAATTTTTATAGCTTCAGATGCCCATTTTACAACGGAAGTATGTTCGTCACAAAATTTGCAAAATGAAAACTCCCATCCAGATCTATATGTTGGTGCATGTTTGCCAACATATTTTTCAGGATTTTTAATATCATATTTTCCACTTGCAAATCTTTTATTCATAGTTAAACTATAATATTCCGTTGATCAAATAATCGCAAAACATTACCTGTTCTATAACCTAATTTACTAGTTTTAGGTCGATTTAGATTTAATATTTCAGTTATAAGTTGATTTAATTTTACATTATCAATTCCAGATAACGTATCTAGTAACTTATGAACAGATAACTTATCTTCTTGTGCTTGTCGCAAAATAATCATTGCGGTATTTACTGCAGCAATTTGCTCAAATCCTCTTTTTAAAAAATATCCAATTACACTATCAACTTCGCTTGCATTATAAGATATTTTAGTTTTGTAATAATTATCAAAATATTCAGTAGTATCCATTATTAAATGTTCCTGATTGCATTGTCTATAGCAACATTAGCTATATATTTTAACTGTGGATCAAGTGGCAGTTGTGCAAAAACCTCATTAAATACTCGAGATTTTGTAACACCTAAAGCTGATGTAAAATCATCTAAGGAAGGTGGAGCATCTCTAGATAATGCAAGTTGAGTAAGTTGAACTAAACCATTGCGAATTGTAGGATCTTCGATTACTCCTGCTAATGTATTATTTAATAATCCAGCATTACTTCCTAATACACTTTTAACAAAACCGGTAGGATTATCAAATAATTCGCCAGTTGTTGCTAATTTAGTAAACTCGATTAAATTACGTTGTACTTGTGAATTATCTATTATTCCAGATACAAAGCCATCCATCATATCGTTGTTACTATTTAATACATTTTTAATAAACATCGATGAATCATCTAATGAACTAGCTCCTTTACCTGATGCTGTTATTACATTAGATGCAAATTGTCGTAATTTAGTACTTTCCGGTAACTTAGCTACTAAATCTTGTGCAACTATATCTTTAACATCAGTTGATGCTGCATTATATTCCGCTAACGGAACCGAGCCTTCTCCGGTTGCTAATGCTTTAGCAACAAAACTAGCTTTTGCTTCAGGATCATTATTTAATCGATTAGTTAATTCGTTAACTTCAGATGTAGTAATTGCCGAGTCAAGTTTAGATACTACTGGATTATTTTGTGTATCAACTGTTGGAATTTTTGTATTAAAAAATTCAGCAGTTTGGTCTAAAAATGATTTTGGCACATAATTAAAACTATCGTTAAATTGCTTTTCAGGATCAAGATTAGACGGTGTGTTTGTATCTGATTCTATAAGTTTTGGTTGTGATTTCGATTCAATAATACTTGGGTCGGAAAGAGTTAACGGACTTTTCACTAAATCATATCCTGTTTCTGGACTTGTAAATCCTTTAGGTTCTCCGGTAGTTCCAATAGATCCACTATCATAGTACACTGCTTCGTATGCAACAGTTATTGTATGTTCTACAATTCCACCACCTTCTTCATATGCTAAATCACCGTGTGTCCATGATGTTATTAACGGATTAACTAATTCATAGCTAAACCATTCTTGGCGTGATAATTGATATATTTTAATATAATCAAAAAACGCATTCTTTACACCAGTATCTAACCCATACTTTGGAACAATTTCATTATATTTGTCTCTAGGATCATATGCTGGATCAGATGTGCTACCATCTTTATAGTAATGTCTATAATATTCTTCTAATATTGCTCGTATTGCACCTAAGTTATCATCGTGCAATCTAATGTTTACTTCTTGGTAATCAATACGAGTTTGAATATGTTTTTTTCGATTATATTGCTGTTTTGTTTCTGTACTAATTTTAAATTGTGGTAAATCAACACTTTTAACTAAAACAGACATTTCTTTTTGAAACTTACGAATGTTTCCATCTATTTCAGGTCTAGGTTCAAACCAAACATGATAAAGAAATTTAGTTTTAGGTGCAAATGTGAAATTATGATTTGTAAAAAATTGATGTGCGTGCCGCGCGTCGCGAAGATGTATTGGCCCGTTGTTGCCAGATCCTGCGTCACCACTTGTATACGAATTTGTAATTGTCATACTGTTATTTATACAAATTAAGAGTAGGTTGTTTTCCTACTCTTAACTAGCATAAATATTTGTATTAATTTTAAACTTAGAATGATTGTCCAGTAGTACTCTCTCTATCGGTGTTTCGAGGTACACGTACATCACCAATACCATCTGTTGCGCCATTAACACCGTATTGAATAGCATTATCATAACTAATAGTTAATGTTGTAGATAACTGATCACTTGTAGCATATGATAATTGATTATAAGTTGCGTTTTCAATATAGCATCCTACTAAATGAAAAGTGTCAATTACCGACACAGCGTGTGCACCGTTTCCACCATCTAATACTTCAATTTTAGTATCAAATTTGTAAGTGTCGCCAGTTTTTGCACTAGCTTGCTCATAAAAATCAAATTGCTTTTGCATTTGTTCACCAATTAATTTTTGAATACTATTATTTGCATCTTCACGAATATTAATAGTAATTGGATCCCATGTATGTTTCCCTGCTAAATACGTTCTAGAGTTATACGATTCAATTGTAATTTTATCATAAGATACTGTTGGTTTAGTCACGTCGATTACTTGACGAGTTAATTCTGTTTTATCATTTGATATACCAAATGCTGCAAATATTACTCTAAATCTATACTGTAATTTTGGCATTAATACAGATATGTTCTTTGGTTCGCCACTAGTAGGAACTGATAGTTTTTGTAATGTTTCGATTGCCATGTTGTTAACTCCTTAATGGATTACATTTCCTTATTATTATTTATCACTTTTACATTTTTTTTTAAAGCACATAAAAAAAGGCCTGTTTCCAAGCCTTTTCTATTAGTATCAATTTGTAAAAGTATTAAACAACTGAGCCGATTTCCCCAGTATTTTTAATGCGAATTGGAATATAAATAAATTCAATTGCTTTAACTGGTTCTATTGCAATGTCTAACCAAAGTTCATTTCGATCTATACGCGCAGGAGTATTATTGCTTTCATCACAAACGGTAATGAAATCATACAATGCACGCTGATTCACTAACTCGAGCATTAATGAATCTGCAGCAGATTTAACTTGATCTCTAGTGATTTTATCATTAGGTTCAAACAAATACGGTCTTGTTAATAATTCTAACTGTACCCGTAAAAAAACTACTAATCGAGAAACATTAACTCGATCTAATGCACTAGCATTTCTTGCACGAGTTTTTTGACCAAATACAACTAATCCTGCACCGTTGATGTATGTAATCGGGTTAATATTGTGCAAATATAACACATCACGTTGTCCGATATTTAATGCATCTGGACTAAACTCACCTTCTTTGTTAATATATCCAGAAGTTGTTGCATTAGTAACAATACCTCGTCTAGTACCTGCAGGAGCAAACCACGGATATGAAACTTGGTCATTTAAAATTAAAGTTCTCAATGCCATATGACTTGGAGGAACTACAATGTTATTTCCAGCGTTATCACTGGAATAACCCCATCCATAATACATCGCCATATACTCATCAAAACTTACTGCACCGTTGTCATTATCTTCTGGAGCATTTTTAATGTTATTTGCCCATTCGGTTAATTCCGTTGCACTTGATGATAATCTAGCAGGAGTATCTGCTACAATAAATGCAGTTAATCGACGATCGTAATTGAGAGTAATCATTTCACCAATTAATTCTGGATATCCCGGACATGCAATTAAATTAAATCTACGAGCTTCTTCGTTTCTAATTTCTTGGTTACTATTAACCAATGCTTGCAGTTTTTGTACTACAGACTTACGTTGAGCTAATCGACCAAAGCTTCCTGAACCGTCTTCTTGATTACCTGAATCAGTTACCCAACGATGTGGATAATAATCTGCCATTGGTTGATCTTCTATTACATTACTATTACCTAATGCTTGAAAACGAATGTTATCACCGTCAACATCAATGTAGTTATACACAAATCGTTTAACATTAAAACCGCTTCTACGTAAATTCCACAGCAACATACCTCTTGGATATAACGCAGGGTCCGGCGCATCAGGATCTAAATAGTTGCTTAACATTAAATCTGAAATCGTTGCAGGAGATGAATTTGATCCAGCATCACTCCATCGAGCATCACCAAATAAAACACCATTCTCAGTAGTTTGATCTGTTTTGTCAACCATGATCCATCTTTTTAATACAGAATTGTACCGGTAAATATGTGGATAATTATCAATATCAGATGTATCAATCCATAACTGATTGTTTGGCATTCCACCTTGAGGAATAGTACCGTCTGCAAATGTTTCAGGAGCTGATGCACTTACAATCGGGCCATTAGGGTCAGTATCTGGGTAAATTTCTCTATATCCTCTCCAGTTAAAACCATCATGCACCATAATATCAACTTCGTCAACAATTGAATTATACCATAATTCACCATCAGGAGTTAATGTACCAGGTTCGTCTGGTTGTGGAATGTATTCTAACGGTTTCCAGTTAGATGCAACGTACTGATTAGTTGAATCATCTTGTGGCGAATCATACAAGTTAGCAGTATATCCGGTTACAAATCCAACAGTTTCTAATACGCTTTCATTGTCAGAAATGTGAATCTCACCACCTAATTTATGAGTGATAAAAACTCTGTTTTGTGAATCTACCCCTGCTTGAATATTTTTAAATCCTGCTCCACCGATTGCAGATGCTAAACTGTCAGCATCTGATGCAAGTCCGTATGCTGTAAATGTGATAGTACGAGGATTGCTCATCGTAGCATCGCCTTCTAATGATTCTTGCATAGTAAAATCATAGACACCTGCAGTTATGGTTGCAGTTGTAATTCTATCACTAAGGATTACAGTAGGACCTGTTGCTGCTCTGGTAAATAACTGATAATTTGCTAATGGATTAGTTGATTGATAGATGTTAGTTTTAACATATAAGTCACCGACTGCTAAACCTAAACCACCTTGAGATCGATCAAGACCATAAATAGCAGACTCTCCTGTGCTGTACAACGGTGCTTCGATTACTTCCCATAGTTGAGTATCTGCATTGAATTTTTTAACATAAAATACAGCACCTCCATTAGGTGATGTAGTTTTTAACCAAATACTTCCTGAAGGAGCAGGAGTAGTGTCAATGTCTTTAAATTGTGGTACTTGTGTATGCGTAGAAATTTCCAATCTAGGTGCAGTATACGGGCTTTCTAATAATCCAGATACGCTATTCACAGGAGATGCATTAATACCAATAGTATTAAGTACAGTTCCAGTACTAGAAGTAATGTAAATATCAGCACCTGAAGTATATAACTCAATTAAACCGTCAGAATATGCTGCATAAATGCCTAATGAAGGGCCAACTGCAGTATTGATATCATTAACTAATTCTTGTGCTGTTGATCCTGTTAAAATTACAGTAGTACCAGTGTCTGACGGTGATGTTTTAATTACAAAGCTATCACCGGATGACAACGGTTGTGTAATTGCTTTTGTACCGGTAATTGCTGGGAAGCTTGCTTTCCATTGTGGCGAGCCTACTTCTACCCAAGTACCTGCAACTCCTGATCCATAATTAGGGCCAGTAGTTTTATACCATAATTGATTTGAATTAGCAACTGCTACTATAGCATAATCACCAATTACACCTACCGATCCTTTTGGTGTAAAATCTCCTCCAATAGCATCAACTACTTCGCTATCTTCAGTAACAACAATTGGAAAGATTGAAGTAAAAGTTTGACCACCGGTTACAGTGATAGGAGAAGCATTCCATTCTAATAAACCAAAACGAGTAACTTGTGTATCTAACCAATAAGTACCGTTTACTGGGTTACCTTGTGGTGGTTCTGCTTGTGCGGTTAATTTGCTTAAATCTATATCAGCACGTGCAACCCAAACTCGATTGGTTACTCCTAATGCTGAGTATGCTGCTTGTAAACCGTATTCGTTTAATTCACTTCCGTGAATCATATTGTTATTATTGTCAGAGTAGAATAATGGATCTCCGAATAACTCGTTTAAATCGCGCTGACTTGTTAATAAATAAGGGCGTCCTGCATTTTCTGCTAAAGTTCCTTGTGCAATGCTAGTTCCAGTACTGCTTGCTTTATTTGATGCTGTTGCAACAAAAATCATAGGAACGGTACCAGCCCCTGCAGGTGTATAAAACGATTCGTCGATTACCTGGACTTCTACACCGGGTGATACTAATGTCATGTGTGTTCTCCTTGTTGGATATTAATATGCACTATTCTTTAATGCTTATGTGTATTTATGATTATTTTGCAATTTAGGTGTGTTTTAACCACTAATTTGGCATTTCAAGGAGATAATATATTATTTATCGTTTAATTATTTTTTCAATTTGAGTGTTAATATACTCTTTAGTTGATGTATTGTGAATAATTATATCTTTAGGCACTTTGATCCAGTCCCATTCTGATATATGTATATTGTCTGGAATGACATTATTTTGCTCGTACTGAACTTTCCACTTAGGATCATTGTTAGTAGTTACTTCCCAAATTTTTCCATCAATTGATCGTAACATTTCAATTTCATTTTTAAATCTTAAATCGGGTATAACCCAATTTATTGTTGGATTGTCTAATATTGTTTTTTTTACAATACTAGTCCAAATTCCATCATAAAAACCGTGGCGCATACATTCTGTTCCTACCAACTGTAATACTAGCCTGGGAGTTACAGTTTTTCCTAGTTCAGCTGACCAATAGTTGTCAGGTTGTTCACGCCATTGTCTTGATTCGATAGTATCGCCTTCTAATAAGGTTCTATCCCATTTAAATAATGTCGATACTGTGTCTTTTAATGCATCTGCAAATGATATTTTTTGAAAATTATATTCTCTAACTAAAATATCACTAGTAGTTCCTTTTCCACTACCAATTAATCCGCATATTCCGATAATCATAGTTAACACCTCAAAATTAAAAGTATACTACAATTATATAGGAAAAGTCATCCTATTAAAAATCCGTAGCCTTCACCACCACTTAATGCTGTTGCTGCTTCTGTATCTAGTTTTTCCATTTCAGCTTGAGCTTCAGCTTTTAATGCGTCACCGTTTAACGAACTGCCACCTTGTGGTCCTGCAATTGATCCAAACTTACTTCTAGCTTCACCTAGCATATATTTACATGATGCTAACGCATAATCTTTAATCCACTGGCTTGCTAAATAATCATCAAAGATTGCAAAATCAGGTCTATAGTTATAAACAAATAACAATAAATTCTCTTGTGCTCTAGGTCTTTGTAAAATTACAAGTTTTTTATTTTGTGAGTTCCAAGTAAACTGCATATATGAACCAAACATTCGTCCTACTAGTTCTTGATATTCTGAAAATAATTCGTATGTTAGCAAACCGCCCATCTTTGATCCGGACATTAAGTACGTATTAGTATATGCCATATTAAACGGTTCAAACAAACTGCCACCGTCCCCACCTCCGGTTCTTGATCCAATACTTCTTCTAAATATCTGACGAACTTCTACAATTTCTTTTGATAAAATATATTCGTTTTGATCAATTACAGTAGGTAATACAACATACGATTCTTGCACTGAGTGATCTGATCGTTGTCTATATCTAGATAATGCTTTTTGTATCGCAATTTCATAATGTTGAGGATCTAGCTCAACATCAATCATCCCACCACCTAGCATAGTATAGATATAATTAATTATTTCTTTTTTTTGTTCTACTAAATCTGCCATCGAGATCCTCCATGTTGTATTTATAAATTTAATAAATACATTAACACTATTTGGAGAGCAGCTATTCCACGTTTATCATTATTTAAGCCAGAACGAGGCAATGACTATTATTTTATAGATAAGCAAATTTATGAAATGTTTACAGTCGGTGGCACAGATATTCACATCTATAAATATCTAGGGCCTAAAAATCCATCAGATGAAGATGCTACGGCTGATCAACCTCAATATGATTTTTTAGATCCTACTAATATTCAAGATCTTTTATTTTTAGAAAATAGAGATAGAAAATATGATACAGATATCTACACATTACGAGGAATTTATAATGTTCAAGATTTAGATTTTGATTTAAGTCAATTTGGTTTATTTTTAACTAATGACATTTTATTTTTAACTATACATATTAATAGTTCAGTTAAAACATTAGGAAGAAAGATAATGTCAGGGGATGTTATCGAGCTTCCACATTTAATTGATGAATACGCATTAAACGAGTTTACGGTTGCATTAAAAAGATTTTATGTCGTAGAAGAAGTAACTCGCGCAGCAGAAGGTTATTCGCCAACTTGGTATCCACATTTATATAGATTAAAATTAAAACAGATTTATGATTCACAAGAATATGCTGATATATTAAATCTACCAGCAGACGAAGACGATCCTAATGGTGAAACATTACGCGATGTGCTGTCTACTTATGAAACAGATATGCAAATTAATAATGCTGTAATTGCTCAAGCAGAAATCGATTCATTAAAAAGTGGTTATGAGATGAGTCATTATTATACTGTTTCCGTAAACCCTGATGGAACTGTTGATTTTACAACTGTTGATCAAACAAATATTGATGCATCCAGTATTGTAATCAATAGTGGTGAGATTATTGAATCACCAGAACGAATAGGTTACACTGGTTACTTGGTATTTTATGGTGATAGTGATCCACCAAACGGTTATCCATTTGGTAGTGGAGCGCAGTTTCCTAGATTAAATTACGAAGGTGATTATTTTGTACGCACTGATTTTGTTCCAAATCGGTTATTTAGATACGACGGAACAAAATGGACTAAAATTGGTGATGATTTACGTATGACATTATCTAATACAGATGATCGTATGACATTAAAATCCAGTTTTATCAATAATACAAATACAAGCGAAATTGGCGGTGAGATAGTAGAAGAACGTCAAAGCTTATCTAAAGCATTGCGACCAAAATCGGATAATTAAGGAGTTATAAGTTGAGACACTTTTATGATGGACAGATAAGACGATACATTACACAAATAATGAGATTGTTATCAAATTTTCCAGTAAAGTACGGTGATGGTACTATAAAACAAGTTCCTGTAGTGTACGGTGATCTTAGTCGTCAAGTTGCAAGTATTATTAACGATAATTCTGAAAATAAATTACCTAGTGCTCCTAGAATTTCTGTGTATGTTACCAATTTAGAGTTAGACAGAGAAAGAATGTCAGATTCTTCATTTGTTAAAAAGACACAAATACGTGAACGTGCATACGATTCTGAACAAAATGAATATTTAAACTTTCAAGGGAAAAATTACACTATTGAAAAATTAATGCCTACTCCGTATGTATTAACAGTTAATGCAGACATTTGGGCATCTAGCACTGATCAAAAGTTACAATTATTAGAACAAATATTAGTTTGGTTTAATCCCAGTATCGAAATACAAACTACTGATAATTTTGTAGATTGGACAAGCGTTACTGTAGTTAATTTAAATTCAATTCAATGGTCAAATAGAAGTGTTCCGGTAGGAACAGATTCAACAATCGATGTAGCAACTATAACATTAAGTATTCCTATTTTCATTTCTCCTCCTATTAAAGTTAAACGATTAGGAATTATTACTAATATCATTACTAGCATTTTTGACGAATCTCGAGGTGACATTGACAAAGGTGTTAGTGCTCCTGAAATCAATGCGTGGGATGATTTTTTTACTCCAGGTATTGTTGAAAACGAGTTTGGAAGAAAAGCAAATACTTTATTAGATCCAGAAATGGCCAATACTAATTATTTAAATCATAGAATTTATGTAGACGGTGGCAATGTTAAAATTATTACAACAGACGACTCTGTGGCTAAAAGTTGGAGAGGAGTTATTGAAATGCTACCGGGCAATTATATGCCAAATGTTAGTACAATATTTTTATCAAGTTTAGATAATGATTCTGTTATTACCGGTACTTTTATAATAGATCCAACATCAGATGAAAATTTAATTGTTAATTGGGACACTGATAGTTTTCCACAAGATACAATCATTACTAGCAACATAGCTGAAAGAACTACAGTTGATTACATAATTGATCCTTCAAGATTAAATCCAGAGTCAATTCGAACTCCTGGTCTACGATTGTTAATTTTGGAAGATATTAGTAGTCCTGATGCATTACAATATCCTGCAGCTTGGAAAAACTTAGACGGCTCTGGATTTTTTGCTAGTGAAAACGACATTATCGAATGGAATGGCAATAAGTGGACCGTAATATTTGATGCATCTGAAACTGCAGAGATTACCTATGTTACTAATTTAAATACAAATACTCAATATCGTTATAATAACGGAGAATGGTTGTTAAGCATAGATGGAGTTTATGCTATTGGAACATGGCGGATTGATTTAGATGGATAATAAAGTAGTTTGCAGTGGAGCATTAATATACGCTAAGTCAACTGGTAGAATTTTGTTGCTGCAAAAAGCATCAGGAAAGCATAAAGGAACTTGGGGTTTAGTAGGTGGCAAAAATACTGAACTGGAAACTGCATGGCAAGGTTTACAGCGTGAAGTTCTTGAAGAAATTGGATATAATCCTGAATTTTCAAAAGTAATTCCATTAGAATCGTTCATTTCAAATGATAATAAATTTAACTTTCATACATATTTGTGTGTATTAGACTCTGAGTTTATACCACATTTAAGTAGTGAACATTTTGGATGGTCATGGTCAACTTTAGCAAATTGTCCTCAACCATTACATCGTGGATTAAAACACAGTTTGCTAAATCATATTATTAAAACAAAATTGCAAACTGTGTTTGATGTAATTAATTTACTATAACATCTTTAGTAAAATGATAATCCCCGTCTACTTGAGTAGTACAGAAATTACTAACTAAACGATATCCTTGTTGTGTCATAAATTCCATAACTTCTGCAATTTTAGGAGCATCAGCATTATAATCAACGTGTTGCGCTTCTAATATAATATCTGGATTATTAGACAAACATTTAACAGCACCTTTTAAAATATCAATTTCCGATCCTTGGACGTCTAATTTAATTAAATCAGGTAAAGGCCACTGTGATATATCAACAATTGTATCTAATGTAATAGTTGTTCTAACTTGTTTATGTGACTCGTTATATGCTGCTGTATTTTCTTTATAATAGGAATTACCCCCGGGATTCATTACATCACAATAAAAGTTAACCACTTTATTATTTTTATCAGATACTACACCTATATAATAGTTTTCATTTTCTGCTTTATACAGTTCTTCCAATTCAACTGTTGCATCAACTAAAAAATATTGTGCATCTTTCCAAATAGTTCTTGCTTTATCAGTCCAATGCATAACACTAGAACCAATGTCATAAATTACTTTAGGCTCTATTTTTAATGTTTTTAAATAGTCTACATGTACATGCGGCAGTAAATCCATGTTTCGCAATGCTACATGCCTAATATATTCATCAGAATCAACTTTAAATGTATACTTTCCTATATGCTCGCATTTTATTGTAGTATCTGCCCAAATTTCAAAACCATGTTCTTTTGCTTTTCGACAAAAATATACATCTTCAGAAAATGTATATCGATGATCTAACGCTGATTTATATACAAAATGCGGATAAGGCAATGCTCGAATAACTTCTCCTTTTATAAGAACACAACCAAAACCACATCCGTCAACGGGTACTAAAGGTAATGATTTAATTTCATTATATGGTATATTGTTCATTCCTCCTGCAGTATTATCTTTATACAATTCAAGTGTATGACTATTTGGTATCCGTTGTATATATAACCCTGTTACGATATCTTTATTTGCTTGTATTAGATTAAATAACGCATTTTTTGGCAATTTGATATCTGAATCTACACAAAATAAATAATCATAGCGTTTCCCCCATTCGGCTATTAAATTTCTAATTTGGTCTATTTGATAACCGTAAAAAAACTGAAATTCTGTTTTATATCCATTAGGTATAGTTAAATCGTAAATTGATTTAAATGTTTCCGGTTCGATATATCGATTAGTTGGAACTGCTATTAATATAGTTTTCATGTGCGATCACCATTTAAAAAATCAAAGTTAACTGGATTATTTGAGTACCATTCGCTGTAGATTAATTTTTCCTTTTTATAAAACTCAGGACCTTCGGGTAATACAGAAGTTGTTTGAGCGCATGGAGACTGATAATTAATATTATACACTAAAACAACTTTACGTTCATTTAAAAAATTGCTGTGGAAAATAAAATCATCCCCAAAATAAATGTTAAGATCTTCTATAATTGGAGTCCATGCATCTTTTCTCATAAACATACATTGCCCAAAATTATGGATACAATCTCCAGGTTTCCAGTCAATAAAATCAATAGTATAATCAGTACTTAACGGTTGGTTGAAATGTTCTTCACCTGCAATTATACCTAATGCTCCAACATGTGGGTCTTTGATTATTGTTTGTATTTTTTCATACACATGTAAATCAAATATAATATCATCGTTAACTATATTTAAATATTCAAATGTACTTAATTCAACTCCCATATTCCAAGCAGGGTTAACATAAATATTTTTATCCATATTAAACATTCTAACTTTTTGATGACTTAACACTGGCCAATTTGGTGTATTAGCAACATCATTATTAATAATGATAATTTCTCCTACTAGCTCATTAGATGAATATTCCGTAAGTGCTTGTAGAAATAAATCCTTGCATTTCCACATAGTAGGAACTATAACCGAAAACTGTTCCTGCTGTTGTTTTTTAAATCTATGTACTACTTTGCGTTGTTCATCTGATCGTATTTTATAATCATTTAACGGATTTTTATCATTATAATTACACATAATTTCTTTAACACAATAAATTTTATCACAATCTACTTGTTCGATTAATTTGTAAAATAATGGATTGTCAGCTCCAGCTTTAAACCAATTTCCACTTTCATCTTTAAAATCATTTTCATCTAATGAAAGAGTTAAACTACCTAAGAATGTTCTTAGGTGTGTATACGGTATCCCCCAATTAAATTCATGTTGAGTGTATGTTTTAGTTTTTCTAATTTTGAGAGGATAAGTTTGAGCAATTAATGGAATATTATCAGCTACACTCCACATCGATCCATATGTAAATTCAATTGACTGTTTATATAAATTGTTATAATAATGAAAAATAGTATTATTGTTTACTAGCCAGTCATCGCCATCTAATAACATTACAATATCGTTATCTGATACATGGTTTTCAAATGCAAAGAATTGATTTGCAATTGCTCCTTTATTAGTTTCATTCTTAATTAAAATAAATTTCTGAGCAATGCTTTCAGGTAATGTACTAATAGTCATTTTAGCAACAGTGTACGAGCTGTCTGTGCTGTTATCGTCAATTAATATATGAGTATAATTATTATAATCTTGTTGGGCAACTGATTGTATACAATCACTAATATAGCGTTCGGCATTCCAAAAAGGAGAAATAACTACAATATGCTGTTCTTTTCCATAACTAGTATACCGAGTTCTAGTTTCAGCATTATTAAATCGACGATTAAAAATTCTAGCTACTTTATCATTTATTTCAGATACTTTTCTGTATTCGTATACACCTAACGGATATTTAAAAATATTAAAAAAATGCTGTTTCCACTGTAGCGCAACAGTATCCCAACCGGCAATATCGTTTACAACTTCACAGGCATTTTGTTTTTGTTGATGCAAGTATGTGTTATTATACGCGGCTATTGTAGTATTAATAAATTGTTGAGCTTGCAGCTTAGGATCAATGTTTGGATATAAGCTATTTGGGACTGCTGGGTAATTGATTTTATAGCAAGCAGATTCGATTGCTGTTTCTTCCAATGCTCCGAAGTTACTAGTAATAATCGGTGTTTTATATAACAATGATTCTAATGAACTAATTCCAAAAGTTTCTGGAAAGTCTGGTGGATATAACATAAAATTAGCATTTGCTAGAATTGATGCAATTTCTTTTTGTGAAATTACTCCAGTAAATGTAACTCCTAACTTTTTTAATTCTGGATCCTTCATTAACTGATTTACAGTTTTTTCCTGTTCGTCTGGTTCTGCTCCTTCTCTAAATCTATAAAATCCTCCTATACATGTTAACCTTGCTAACGGTATACGGTGTTTCACTTCGGGCCAAATGTTAGTTAATAATGGAATTAATCCTTTAGTAGCAGAAGCATTGTAAACAAAATGATTTTTATCTTTTTTTGATAAATCAACTTCGTCAATCCATTTTACAGCACCGTTACGTGTCTGCCATATCTGGTGTTTAAACACTTCCATCATTCGACGATTACCGCCATGATTATTATTTGAAATATAATTAGTATGAAAGTCAGATAATGTAAATATTTCGTGAATATAATTTCCAACTAACATTGCTTCAATATGTTCGTCACCTTTACAGAATGTATCATGCATCCACAATACCCTATGTTTTGCTGTTACTGCAAAAGGATGAGTGGAGTTTGCAAAATATGGAAATACGGACCTAGAAGATATTACAATATCATAATTAGTTTTATATAAGTTTGTTTGAGAATGATCAATGTATGTTACATTATTATATACACCTGGCGATGCTTCTGAGTCAATACAGTTATTATAAACATCTACTTCAAACCCTAGTGATGCTAGTTCTTGTGAAATTAATATAACTGCCGACTCAGACCCTCCTAAACCTCGTTTAGAAAGAGTCGAGCCGTCGTACGTTAGTCCTAACGTGTCAATTATTGCGATTTTCATGTGTCGATATCCTACTGTTAAAAAATATAACAGTAGTTATCTTTTACAATTCGTACTGTTCTAATTTTTCCATTAGTGCTTGTACATCAGGTTCTTGATGTCCTAACACTTGTTGAGCTTCTGCTACCATTTTATCAAAATTTTCAACTTGTGTCATATTTACTAACGACTCTTTAGCACCTTGTGCTACTAATTGTTGATTTAATCTACGATTAAAATGTTCTTTTTCTTCAAGTTCAAATTGCTCTCTAGTATATTTTGGAAACTTGTTTAGTTCAGAGTATAAAAAATTTAATTCTGCAATTGCATCATTTAGTAATTTGTTAGTATACCCTCTTGAAGATAATTTCCTCTCTATTTCAATTTCAGCTTTTCGTTTTTCAAATTTGTTAAAATTCGGGTTATCAATAGTTTCTTGCAGCTCTTCTAATTCAACTTCTTCCAGCATTCTTCCATATTTTAATTCTTTAATTGCTTGAATTTTTGAAAACATACGTAGTCCGATTGCTCGATATGCTCGTGCTGGAGTATGTTGTGCTGTAATTAAAAATGCCTTATCTTGATATTGTGAATTTTCAAAAGGGATATCAAAAAATCGTTGTTCTAATTCTGTTAAAATTTGGTCTGTGTTATTCATAGTTTTCCTTTAAATAAATTAATGTGTTCGTGTTTATTTAGTTCTACACATTAATAAGAAAATGTATTTTAAGTTAAAAAGAAAGCAGTATAGCCTATGTCACCGTCTAGTATCGATACTATTTTAGTTGAACTCCCAACAGTACTTACTTGTGTTGGAGATAATGTTTGTAATGTTGAATTTAATCCTAGTTGTCCTTTGTTATTATATCCCCACGCCCATAACGATCCGTCAGTTTTTTTAGCAAATACTCCCAATGTATACGGGAATACCTCTTGCCAATCTGTATCAAATCCAACTTGAGTAGGTGATGATAATGGAAGTGTTGTACCTACTCCTAACTGGCCGTTTGCATTGTTTCCCCATGACCATAGCGTACCGTCATTTTTTATAGCATAAGCAGACTCGTATCCAACAAAGACATCTTTCCAATCTTTCTCTATAGTGAACCCTATTTGAACTGGGGTCGATTTACTAATTACTTCATTATGTCCTAATTGTCCAAATGTATTGTTTCCCCATGTCCAAAGAGACCCATCTAGTTTTAATCCGTAGGCACTATATCTGCCGCCTTTGATTTTTTGCCAATCTGTATCTATGCCTACTTGTATAGGACTTGATCGAGTTATCGAACCGTTATTATTTCCACTTAGACCATTGGTTAAAGATCCCCATGCCCATAGTGTATTATTAGTTTTCAGACCAATTGACCATTCACGCCCTCCATGAATACTACTCCACCCAGAGGAAGCAAACAGTACAGGTGTTGACCTAAATACGGTATCGTTCAACCCTAACACTCCTTTACTATTAAATCCCCAGCACCATACAGACTCATCGTTTTTAAATGCAAAAACATTATATTGATCGTTAACAAATACTGATTTCCAATCAGCATCTGTACCTACTTGAACTGGACTAGGATGGCTATCAAATCGGTCACCTAGTCCATTTGAGTAAACAGTTTGACTAAATCCTATATCATCGCCTAGCACAAATAATTGATTTTCCGAGTTAATTAAGAACATAGGTTTTGGATCGCCTAACGATATGCTGACCCATTGAGTGTCTGTCGTAAGTTGAACCGGTGTTGACAAGTTTGCTAATCCAGCATCAGGAAGTACACTTGTGTTTATATCCCCAACATATCCTGATAAGTATATAGAATTAGGCATTACCGGTTCTGCTACGTTAATATACAATCCTCGTCTAAGTAAAATATTATCTAAGTCTACATTTGAACTAGAAAATCGAACAGCCATATAAAAGTCCTTTTATTAATTTCTAAGTATTTATCACTATATTTCTAAATTATCATTAGGTATTGCTAGTCGATAGCCGCTTTCACTCCGTTGATCTCTATTTAATATAGTAGTATCATCTGGCATATCATACGCATAAATAGTTCCATCGTATTGAATAGAAAATAAATCAGATCGAATTAAAAAGTCTAACGGGTCAACAATTCCATGTTGAAGTACATATGACAACATGTTTTTTGCCACATGCGGATCGATTGCATATGCGTGAGCTCTACATATGAATAAATTGTTTTTACCATCTGATGCATACAACGGTATTGGAACAGACGGCATTGATTTTGTATATTCCTGACATCCTAAATAAAACACACTATTAAAAAATGGATGGAACTCTAATTTTTTAATCATAACAGCATCATGTTCTAAAATGATTATCGGTTGATCAATTTTCAAACATTCAAACCATAATGAGATGTGCGATAATGCACATGCAAGTTCGCCTCCTGTAAGATATCGATTAGTCATTTTTAAAAATCTAACTATGTTATCTTCACTGATATGTGATGGAAAATGAATAGCTTTATCTTTATATTCAACCGCATCCCACACTTTAAATGGTTGATTTACCATTTCACAAGTTTCTTGAGCTCGTTTCGAAAGAGTTTCTGATTTATTATTGCCTTTTACAGTAATAATATACGCATGTGATATTTGACGATTATATGAATTGTTCATTGATTATCTCTTGTTGAACTTGAGTAAATACATTTTCCCAGTTTTTATGTTGTTGTTGCTGAAATACTTTAACTTTATCTGAATACCAATATGACTTGTTATTTTTGCAATTAATCCACACATAGTATGCTGCCACTGGAGGGCATACTATAGTAGAACAATCCATAGCTCCTGCTATGTGTACAATAGAAGTACAGCTAGTAACAGTTAAATCGCACAAATATAAAATTGCCAATGTATCATTAATATGATTAATGTACTGTCCGGCATTAAACATATTACTTTTAGCATTACTAGGTTCTAATTGTAAATTTATTTTTGTACCGTCAAATTGTAAATGGTCAATATATTCAAACGGTATAGATCTATGTAGCTGCTGTTCATAGTAAGGACTGCCTTCCCATTTACATGCTAGTTTTTTACCTTGTGGGAGTAATTCTTCCCATTTTGTCAAGTATTCATCTGACGGTTTTAAATAACTTCCAAACCATACTTGTGTTTCATCAAGATCTAATAACACAGGAAGCATCATAGAGTTACATCGATAAGAATTTTTAGTTTTAGTAATTTTACTTTTATCTAATAATGTATCTACTCCATGTTGTTCAAATATGTCTTTTAAATCAGGTCGAGTAGTGATCCAAACTGGAGTAATACCTATTTGCTTTAAGTATTTTGCAAACCTAAAACAAACTATTTCATCACCGATTCCGCCTTCACCGAATATATAAAGAGTAGAGTTTTCCCTAATAGTTCCGTCCCACATTGGAATATTATCTATCTCTATAGTTTTCCAAATACCAATTGCACAACCTTTATACACATAGTCTGCTAATCCTTTTTTAAATTGTCCTTCAGCAATGCGATAAGTAGCTAAATTATATTCTACTCTATTTTTTAGTTTTTCAGGAATGTTCTCAACTTCTAAGATTGACTCTAATATCTCTTTTGATTTATTATAATTTGCTGATAAGTAGTACGATAGTGATAACTCCATTAAAATATCACTATCGTTATTTTGTAGAACTTTTTGAATATATAACAATTGCTGTATAGCTTTTTGAGGGTCGTTAATTAAATTATATGTTTTTGCCAAATTAATTCGAATAGCTGTAATTTGCTGCGGTGTAGTTGCAGTGTCGATGCATCGATGGAGCGTGCTAATACAGTTTTCGTAATCTTTAATTTTCGATTGTATCTGCCCTATAGTATCTAAACATGCTAAATCAGTTGAATACTTTGAAGAAATTCTCAAAAAATCCTTCAAATCTTTTTCATTTGAAACAATATTCGAGTTTAATATGTTATAAAAAGTGTCTTGCTGGTTCATAAAAATACCTATTAGTTAGCTATATAGAACTATTTATATAGCTAAAAATAGATATTAAACTACTGTTAAATTAACAGAAGCAGAAACTGATACTCCAATACTATTATATGCTGTAACTGTTCCTGTATATTTTTTACCAACATCTGTTATTTCAAATACAATAGTAGATGAAGAATCATCTGGAGCGAGATTATCGCTTCCGCCTAATCCACTAATATAATAATTAACAGACGATGCATGTGTTGTTTCCCAAAATAATTGGACTGGTACTCCTACAGCAACTGTTGGACCCGAACTCCAATATAAATTATCAATAATAGGGTCTTGATTTAAATTTTCAGCAAGAGGTTCAATTACTGCAAAAACTGCATATCGTGCAAAGCTAATACTTTTCCAGTTAGTTGCAGACCCAACTTGAATTGGAATACGCGAGTTATACTTTCCTTTATACGACGGGTCTATTTTTCCATTACCTAACTGTGCATCGTCGTTAATTCCCCAAACCCATAATGTATTATCTGTTTTTAATGCTCCGCTGTATTCCGGTGCAGATAATGGCTCTTCCCAATCAGTATCTGCACCTATCTGCGTAGGAGTACTTCTATAAGGAACATCTTGCCCTAGACCTAACTCGCCAAATTCATTCCAACCCCATGACCATAGTGTTCCATCTGTTTTCACTGCAATTGCATGGGAGAATCCATTTTTCACACTCTTCCAATTAGTATCTAAACCTACTTGAGTAGGTATGAGCTTATTAGCAAATGTGTCGTTTAACCCTAATTGTCCTCTTCCATTTTCACCCCATGCCCAAAGAGATCCGTCTGTTTTAATTGCATATGATGAATCTGAATAAGTTTGTATGTATGCCCATGCATCGCTGCTAATTAACGTAGGAGTTGACCTATAGATCAAATCATTAGTACCTAGTGCACCTTCTCTATTATCGCCCCATGCCCACAATGATTGATCTGCTTTTAATGCTAAAACTACATACCTACCTGCAGAAATGTCTATCCAGTCGGTATCTAAACCTACTTGAGTAGGAGTTGATCGATGAATTATATCATTTTGCCCCAATTGTCCTCGCGTATTGTATCCAGCTCCCCATATAGTACCGTCTTGCTTTAAAAAAAATACATTTCGACTAGCTACTGATATTTTTGTCCAGTCAGTAATCGATGTTATTAATGTTGGTTTAGAAACTTCATTAATATTATTATTCAATCCCAATCCGCCATATGTATTATATCCCCAGCCCCATACAGATTTGTCTGTTTTAGTAGCTACATATGCAGTAGTATTTGTTATTACACTTTCCCAGTTCGATTCTTTAGATATTGAAGTAGGAGTTGTAAGTGCTGGATATATATCCTTTAGATCCCCTGTTGTAAATCCTGTTAAATATGACCAAGTTTCACCCCATGCCCATAGTGTATTATCAGTTTTAGTAGCATATGCAAAGTGTGCTGCTGTACTTAGTGTTTCTTTCCAATCTGAATCGGTTCCAATTTGCATTGGGGTAGATTTATTAGTAATTGTTGCATAATCTATCAAGTTTGCGCTGTTATCACCGCACCCCCACAGAGTTCCGTCAGTTTTTACCCCTAAAAAAATGTAATTTATTGAAATCGACGTCCAGTTAGTATCAACTCCTACTTGTGTTGGAGTGGACTTATAAATAGTGTCATTGTGTCCTAGCCGACCGTCTAAGTTGTACCCCCATGACCATAAACTACCGTCTGCTTTTATTGCAGCCATAGATACTCCACTTATTTTATTTGGTAAAATAGCCCAATCTGTATCTGTTCCTACTTGAATGGGATATAATTTATTAATGGTGTCATTATGGCCTAACTGTCCGCTAGAGTTTTTCCCCCATGACCATAGCGTTCCATTTGTTTTTAGCGCATACACTGTTTGATATTCCGATACAACAATTGCAGCCCAGTCAGTGTCGGTTCCTATTTGGATTGGAGATGATCTGTTAATGTTAACAATATCGTCATGGCCTAGCCGACCGTCTAAGTTGTACCCCCATGACCAAATAGTACCGTTTGATTTTCTAGCATACGAAGCTTGCTCCATGCAACCAATTTCAACCCAGTCGGAATCGGTTCCTATCTGAACAGGTTCATTGTATGTGTCTTCTGGTAAATTTTGTCCTATCTCCCCTTGACTATCCCATCCCCATGCCCATAATGTACCGTTAGTTTGTAAACCTAGTGTATGGTAATCAGCATCTGTTTTTACAGATGCCCACGAATACTCTGGGTTTAAAGGAATCGGCGTTGTATAAGTTCCCCCGGTAGGATATTGCAGATCTCCAAGAGTAGAATTTACCTGTTGTGCTGCCATTCCCCACAATTTATTGTTAGTATCAATTAAAAAAACTGCGCCATTAGTATTATAAGTGGCATCCATTTTAGCAATATTCCTGCCTATTAATGCAGGTTGTGTAATATTTGGGATTTCGGTTATATTTACAGTGTACGTACTATTTAATGGTATATCCCACATTAACTCACTATTGTAACTAGTTCCCCATCCTACTAAATTGCCTGATATTTGGAATTTTAAATTTTGTCCTTGCTCGGTTAAAAATCTATTGTCAATTAAACTTATCCATTCTTTAGCTACATAGATATCTATAATATCTTCAAAGTCTTCCTTAAAATTTAGTATGCTTAAATTTTTCATTGTTAATTAGTTAATCCCTATAAATACGCCATCTGGTATAACCGATGATACTACTTCTTCTACAGTTCGATTTAACGGATGAGTAACTCCAATTGCTTTTAATTCTGCTATCGTTTGTGCTGCATCGATTGATTTATATTTGCTTTCTTCCCATGCAAATACAGATGTAATATGCTGTCTTCCTAGATTTACTATAGCAGATATATCTTCTTTGCTTGTTAATTTAAATTTACCATCATAATATTTTACCATAATAGATTCAGAGTCTGGCAATGATAATAAAATATCTAAGTACACTCTTCTATCTTCACGGGATGTATACAACTGCACAGTTTCACCATCTTTAAATGTGTACGAAAGCGGAGAAGTTTCAGCATCGTATCGTTGTGCTGAAACTGCTGTCTTTAGTTGTGATTTTAAGATATTAATATCTTGGTCTACTATATTATATGTTGCTGATACATAAGTTTCTTCAATTTGATAGAACGGCCCTTGGAGTGTTTGAAATCTTTGATTATAAATGGGTCTGGTGTAATAAACTGGTAAAATTTTGTATTGTTCTGTTGTAATTGGTGTATTCGGTGCAGTAACCGGTAAAGTATCTACACTTATTAACTTACTTGTTAAAAAGTCTAAAAATGCAGAGTACATCCAATCTCTAGGACCTACTTGTATTGTGCCATTATAAATTAATGCGTATTTCATTACTCTTCCTTATATAAACTTTATGCCCATAATTGAACTTGATTTACTAGATTTGCTAAACGATTTCCAATATGTATCTGTACCTATTTGAGTTGCAATTGAAACATGACTAGGTGCAGTTGCTGGATCAAAGACTCCGTAACTGTTTGATCCGCATCCCCATAATTCGCCTGATGTATTTATAAATAACGTACCCCAACCGAATACCGACACATGTTTCCAGTCTGATTTAAATCCGATTTGAGTTGGAACTGAAAGTGCATTTCTGTGTCCTTGGCCTAGCTCGCCGTAAAAATTTCTCCCCCAAGCCCATATTGTTCCATTAGATTTAAGACCAATACTAGTGTGCCATGAAGTTGCAGCATCTACCCAATCAGCATCAACTCCTACTTGTGTAGGAGTTGATTTACTAACTACATCGTTATGTCCTAACTGTCCATAGTCATTAAATCCCCATGACCAGAGTGTTCCGTCTTGTTTTAGTGCGAAAACATTTCCGTATGCTCCAGCAGTTACTTTTTTCCAGTCTCTATCCCAACCGATCATCGTAGGGAATGAGTAGTCAACTGTATTGTTAATACCTAATTGGCCGCTATAGTTACGGCCCCACGACCATAGTGAATTGTCATCTTTAACTGCATACGTAGATCGATCGTTCATTTCTATTTGTTTCCAATCCCGATCTGTTCCAACTTGGATTGGATAAAACTCTGGACTATAATCAATTTGTGTTAATAATTCTGCTGCAGAAATCCAAGTGTCCCCTGCAGAAGCATAGGTATACACTGCGCCTGCATTTTGAGCACCTGAGCCATCGGTATCGTCCCATCTATATGATCCTACAACAATAGAGTCGCCGTTAAATGTTGTACAACACGAAATACCGTAAAAGTCTCCTGCGGTTTGATCAGAAGCTGAAATTTTACTATGTACATCCCACTGGTTACCTCCAGTATTCCAATTGTAAATATACACTGCTCCTAGATTATCTGTAAATAGAGAAGAAGTTGTTATATTGCTCCCTGCTACATTTAAAAAATGTATTTCTATTTCAGATGGAGCATTTTCAAAAAATCTAATTTCATACGTAACTGGAGTTTTATCAAATCCAAGGTCATTATAATAATCGAATGTGGTATTGATTACTACTCTATGTACACGATTAGGTGTAGTTCCTTCAGTACCTGTCCATAATCCGGTTAATACGTTATCATTCCCAAAAATAAAAATCTTAGGTAAACTAGGATTAGTGCTACTTAAACCACTATAAGATGTGCTACCTGCACCAAATGTTATATATCCGTTAGATCCATAAAACACATTTTGATATGTCTGTCCTAAATATTCCACACTCCAAGGTGGAGAGATATCGTAAGATTCATCATCGTATGTATTGTCAGTTGTTGTAGTTGAAATAATCGTTTGTAATAATGAATTATCTGGAGTTACATATGCTACTGAAGTTACTGATGCAGTTACTGCATCAGAAGTTGTAATTTTAATTGCTGATTGGTGTGATCCTGGTACAATATTATCAAGTATAGTAGTAGTATCTGAGCATACTGAATTTATTCCTCCAGCTATTCCAGTAATCACAGTGTTGCCTAGATCAGGTTTGTCAATACCTGCAGCTCCAACAACTAGTACAGATCCGTCATCGGACATTGAACATGATATTCCAAATACTGCAAAACTAGAACTATCTACATCTGCTGCAGGTGGTAAAATTACTGACCGACTAGCCCATATAGCTCCATTCCAATCATAAACAAAGACTGCGCCGTCTGATGAATAATACGATGACCCTACAGCTATTGTTGTTTTATTACTAGTAATCGAACACGATCTTCCAAAGATTTGCGATGCTGTTATACTAGGTTCAATTATTTCGCTATGTAACTCCCATACCTCTGTGTTAGTATTCCAATCATAAATGTATACTTTACCACGATTACTGTTATATCCAACAGCTCCTACTATTAATCGTAATCCATCATTTGATAAGCAGCATGAGGTTCCAAATCTTAATTGAGGTACTGCATCAATTTCAGGTGGGTATAAATAGTTCCCTCGTTGAACCCATTCGTTATTATCATTATCCCAATCATATGTTATAACTATTCCTACTGCAAGGTCACCACCGGTTCCTGCTCTTCCGGGCACTCCGGTCACTAACATTAAACCGTCGTCTGATAACGTACATGTTATTCCTTCATTATCATCAAGTGTTCCATCATTTGACTGAATAATTGGTCCGATTGTTTCCCAATATCCTTGATTTAATGTATATGTATAAAAACCTCCGCGATTGCCAGTAGCTGCACTCTTAACTAATCCTACTACTAATTTTGTTCCGTTGCCCGATAATGCAACTGATACTCCAAAACTTATATCGTTTTCAACTTGGCTGTCTAGACCAAGTTGTCCGTATGTATTTCTTCCCCATGCCCATAATGTACCATTTGATTTTAATGCTACACACGAGCCTAAATTAGTAGTATCAATGTCAACCCAATCTCGATCTGATCCAATTTGAATTGGAGTTGATCTATCAACATTATCTCGTTGTCCTAATTCCCCGTATGTATTTCTTCCCCAACCCCATAATGTACCATCTGTTTTGATTGCTAATGCTGTTTGGTCTACTACTACTGTTCTCCAGCTTCCTGAAGTGCTTACTTGAGTAGGTACTGATACATCAATTGTGCTATTAATTCCTAATTGTCCATATCTATTCCATCCAAATCCATACAATTTCCCCGGAGTAAGATTTGGTCCTGTTAGTCCAACTTCGTGCCATTTAACGTAAATACTTTCAAAAAATTTACCAGAATCTTGTTCTGATCTAAAATAGTTATATAACGTATGATCTCTATCAACTGGAACTGTAAAGTTTTCTTCGTTAGGTACACAACAGTATGTAACAGCAGTAATATCGTCAAAGTGAGCGTCGGCATTGCTTACGCCATCAATTTTAACCCCTCTTATTAATATTTTTGCTTTCTTTGCTGTTTCTGGTACAAAAAAAGATTCTGTTTTAAATATAAAACTAGGAATTGAATTTCCCACTTCAGGTGTTCCATAAGTTTCGGAAATAATAGAATCAAATTCATCATAAAATCTCACTCCTAAATAACCGTAATCTTGATGATTAGAATATGTTCCTAATTTACAACTTACTTGCATAAATGCTCGTCTAGCTTGAATTTCAGTTAATGGAACTCCATCTTGAATTAGATTTATAAATTCAGACGATGCAATAAATTCATTAGTATTTTCTCCATAAAAGGTGTATGTACCTGAAATTTGAGATCCTGTTCGTAATCCAAGATTTCCAAGCTCTACAGTCCAACCCGCAGTGTTTCCAGTTTCTGCATCGTGATTAAAAATATAGTGTGGGAATCCATTGTTATAAACTGTAGCCTGTAGTGAAATATCATCTACATAAAAATCTAAGTTTGTTCCATTACTCCGTACTCCAAGAAATAAAATCTTAATACTTCTTGTATTTTTTGGAAGTAGGAATGTATTTGATCGACTATTCCACTCTGGATATGGGTCACTCGATACATACTTTCCAAAATGATCCACATCAATCTGTGCATTATTTGCATCATAAAATCTAATTCCTACTGATCCATAATCAGCCGAAGCATACGAGCTTTGCCAATAATTTACAGTAACCATTACTCGATTAAAATCTACTTCAATTGCGTCAATTCCTATATCTGTTAACAGTATAGAATCAGACGATGCTAATGTAATAGCATTTGGACCTCCGCCGAAGCAGTATGTACCGCTGTGAAATCTACCATCAGCTATCATATATCCAGTTTCATTAGTCCAGCCAGTAGTATCTCCAGTTTCTGCATCTGGGTTTACTACATTAAAATCAATTGTTCTAAGGCACTTGTTTTTAGGAACTCGACTGTGTAGTATTTCAATCGATTGACCAGTAACCCTAAGATTTGGTACATTTGGTAATCTATATATTACTTCTGTTGATTGTCCAGTAACTCTTACATTTGGGTCTGCAGTTGATGAATATATTACTTCTGTTGATTGTCCAGTAACCCTTACATTTGGGTCTGCAGTTGATGAATATATTACTTCTGTTGATTGACTTGTAACCTTAGCAGCAGTCATACGTTAATTATCCTAGTTTCATATTCAATTTTTGATCTAATTCCTTAACTGCTTCAATTAAGTACGCAATTATTCCCAAATAGTTAACACTTTTAACACCAGTTTCGCTAGTATCAACTAAATGAGGTAGTACTAATTCAAGGTCTTGTGCAATAACCCCTGCTGATTTTAACGACGAATCAATCCAATCAAATTCAACGCCTAATAATGAATTTATTGTATCTAACGGTTTATCAATCAACTTGATATTTGTTTTATAATTTTTATCAGATAATGAATTAAAAATTGTGGAATTTAATGTTCCAGTTGATGGATTAAAAAATAATTTGGTAGTTGAAACATATGCGTTGCTCCAAGTTCCACCGGACACATCCGACATACTCACATAATATACAGTATCAGTACTACTATCATTTATAACGGATAATGAGCCACTCCCTCCGCTATCACCTGCTGATCCAGTATATCCAATTAAGCCTTGTGATCCTGTGTATCCATCAATTCCAATAGTACCGTCTGCTCCTGCTGAGCCGGTATACCCAATTGCAGCATACTCTCCTGGTATACCTTGTGAACCGGTATATCCTGTAGTACCAATTCCATCGTTACCTTGTGAACCAGTATATCCAACTGAACCGGTGTATCCATCAATTCCAATAGTCCCATCAGCTCCTGCTGATCCAGTATATCCTGTAGTACCAATTCCATCGTTACCTTGTGATCCAGTATAACCTAAATCACCACTTGACCCAGTATAACCGATTGTACCTTGTGAACCGGTGTATCCATCAACACCGATAGTACCGTTTACTCCTGCTGATCCCGTATAGCCTACCGCAGCATACTCTCCTGGTATACCTTGCGAACCTGTATATCCATTAGTGCCGCTTACACCTATCGATCCAGTATATCCAACAGAACCGGTATATCCATCAATTCCAATAGTCCCATCTGCTCCTGATGATCCAGTATATCCTGTATCGCCAACAGGGCCTACAATAGCTCCTGCATCGTACCATTGTGTACCGTCCCATACATACAATGTATTTGTTTCATCTACAAAATAAGCATCATTAGTATTACCGGAAACAGGCAAATCAGCTACTAAAGCAACCGAACCAACAACATTAATATTAGTGCCGGGATTCCCTCTTGATCCAGTATAACCAATCGTGCCTTGCGACCCTGCATATCCTGTAGGACCTATAGGTCCTACAATTGCACCAGCATCATACCACTGTATCCCATTCCACACATATAATGTATTTGTTTCATCTACAAAATAAGCATCATTAGTATTACCAAAAGCAGGCAAATCAGCTACTGTAGAAACAGAGCCTTTAACATTAATATTAGTACCGGGATTACCTCTTGACCCAGTATAACCAGTTATACCTTGTGATCCAACATATCCTGTATCGCCAACCGGTCCTACAATAGCCCCAGCATCATACCATTGTGTACCATCCCACACATATAGTGTATTTGTTTCATCTACAAAATACGCATCATTAGTATTACCGGAAACAGGTAAATCCGCTACTAAAGCAACTGATCCAACAACATTAATATTAGTACCGGGATTACCTCTTGATCCTGTATAACCAATCGTGCCTTGTGAACCAGTATACCCGTCACCTGTTCCATTAATTCCTAAATTAGCTCTAGCTTGTGCTGGATTAGTTACACCTGATAAGTCGTCAAAAAAGTCATCGATCTCATCTTTTGTATAAAACTCTGGAGAATTTCCTATATATCCCATATTGATTCCTAAATATATTTAATATATTTATCTTTTAATATGTTTACATTTATACTATAATTAAATTAAGGTTTTTACTTAATACTGATTTAGGTGTTGGAGTAATTTTATCCATATTAATTAAATATTTTCCTTTTTCAGAAATTGAAAATGTAAAAAGCGATTCTCCATTTATAAACGATATTGTTAAAAAATCAACTTGCTTTCCATCAGAATCTCGAATTACGGGAACATAATAATCTGCTGTTAATGGAACTAATTGGTTATTATTTTTAACAGTTGCATTAATAGTAATATTTTCATTAACATTATAAATTTCTTTATCAGCAGTAACATTTAAATATGTCTTGTGCCGAACTATATTTTCTTGCCATCCTAATCCAGTTCCCATCCATTTAGGAACTTTTAATGATTCATCTGGCTTAATTGTAGTGGTGTTCGAGTATGATATTCCTTCAGGAACTTCAATTGCTCCTGAAAATATTCTATTTTCATTGTATTTGTATAAAGTTGGCATAATATTTCCTATATTTTAATAAGATTTTTTAATCCTAATGGTAAATTCTGCGGGGGTATTGCTATAACACTTGAAGTAGATGATTCTGACGAATAAACATAAACAGAACCAGCAGCATCGGCACCGGTATCTTCCAAATAAGCACCTACTACTATTCTATCGCCTATAGAATTTATAGAAACGGAATATCCAAAATAATCACTAGCAACAGGTGAGGGATTATTTATTTCTTGTTCTAATGTCCAAGTTGTACCTGATCTAGAATACACATAAACAGAACCAGCAGCATAGGCTCCGGTGTCTTCCAAATAAGCACTTACTACTATTCTATCACCGGTTGAATTAATAGAAACGGAATATCCAAAACGGTCCTCAGCAACAGGAGAAGGGTTATTTATTTCTTGTTCTAATGTCCATGTAGTACCTGATCTAGAATAAACATAAACAGATCCAGCAGCACTAGCACCAGTGTCTTCCAAATAAGCACCGACTACTATTCTATCACCAGTTGAATCTATTGTTACAGAAACACCAAACTGATCATTGTCAACAGGAGAAGGATTATTTATTTCTTGTTCTAATGTCCAAGTTGTACCAGATCTAGAATACACATAAACAGAACCAGCACCACTAGCACCAGTATCTTCCAAATAAGCACTTACTACTATTCTATCACCAGTTGAATTAATAGATACAACCTGTCCAAACTGATCACTAGCAACAGGAGAAGGATTATTTATTTCTTGTTCTAATGTCCAGGTTGTATCTGATCTAGAATACACATAAACAGAACCAGCAGCATTAACACCGGTATCTTCACCATAAGCCCCTACTACTATTCTATCACCAGTAGAATTTATAGAAACGGAAAATCCAAAATAATCATTTATAACAGGAGAAGGATTATT
>Ga0099850_1000114_pt1 | contig 32615 bp, 37 predicted proteins | sample CB_VirMetaG_5_FD_79182 | JGI IMG/M metagenome (GOLD analysis project Ga0099850, IMG submission 79182) | Freshwater to marine saline gradient viral communities from Chesapeake Bay - CB_1508_1D Viral MetaG | ecosystem: Environmental > Aquatic > Marine > Coastal | place: USA: Chesapeake Bay... | reverse complement strand
TGGGATGAAGATGATTGGGATGAAGACGATTGGGATGAAGATGATTGGGATGAAGACGATTGGGATGAAGATGATTGGGATGAAGACGATTGGGATGAAGACGATTGGATTGATGCTAATTTAGAAGATGATTTTCAAATATATTGGAGTTTTCATAAAAACCCTACCAATATTAAAGCGACAAAATACAATATTATCACATCGGATATAAACTACCCTCCACATGAACATATCTATCCGGATGATAAACTTGTTATTACTAAAATTGAAGATATTTCTATATATTGTAAAATCATTTATTTAACTAAAAATGGTGATGAATTTTACACATATGATGATGCTTTTAATTATCGTAATAACTTCGGATTTTGGCAGTTGTTTGTGGAAGTTTTTGATAAATAAGCGGTTATATAATGTTTTTAAAATCACACACTCCACGTCAAAAGGAGATTCTTGGACTCATATTCCTGAATCCATTTATATCACATTCAGAAATTGAACAGTCTATTGGATCGTGCAGTAAATCGTTGGTATCATTTGCAATTCGTGAATACTTCCCATCGTGCCATAAACGCATTAGCCGATTGCAATTTTTCGATTATATTGGATATATCAAACCACTGGGAATTATTCCATATTCCTATAAATGGGATTCGATTCAATATTACACAGTCAAACAATTAGTACAAACACCTAGTGCATCATATCAACAATTAGCAGATACGTTAGGCTATTCCATGCAATCCGTACGTCAAGGAATGTTAAACTTATATCGCTATTACGATATTCAAGCGCGTAGTACATTGTTTACACGGTTACGATTATATGAGCGAGTCGGTTGGTTTGATGTAGACCAATTACGCGACGACTTCAATAAACTCATTCTTTACAATTCATGAAAATATCTATATAATACATAAAATACATATAAACAAAACGGAGTTAATATGAACGTGCAATATAAAGAATTTTTAAAGAGTAAACATGAAAACCCTCAATATGCTGGTTTTGAGATTCAAGAATCAGATGTGCATCCGATGTTATACAAATTCCAAAATGCTATTGTCCGATGGGCAATAGCACTCGGCAAGGCAGCTATATTTGCCGAATGTGGACTCGGGAAAACATTCATGCAAGTTGAGTGGGCACGTCACGTATCGCAACATACTGCCGGGCGCGTAATTATCGTAGCTCCACTTGCCGTAACAGGACAAACGATCATTGAAGCTGATAAAATCGGCATTAAGATTGACTATGTTGCCGATGAAAGTGAAATGCAATCATTACCAGCTGATGCAATTGTGATTACGAACTATGATCGTATTCACAAGTTCGATTGTTCACAATTTGACGGTGTAGCGTTGGATGAGTCGAGTATCCTGAAAAATTTTACAGGTAAGACAAAACAGATGTTAGCAGAATCATTCCGGCAAACACCGTATAAATTAGCATGTACAGCAACCCCCGCGCCAAACGACTTTCTTGAAATAGGGAATCACGCGGACTTTTTGGATGTTATGCCGTCTAATGAGATGATTATGAGATGGTTCAAAAATGACACAATGGCAGCCGGTAATTACATCCTGAAGTCACACGGGCGCGACGACTTTTATCGTTGGCTAACATCTTGGGCGGTTTGCATATCTCATCCACGTGACTTAGGTGCTGAATACGATATGCCTAATTTCGACTTACCAGAATTGAATATGCTTGAATGTAGCGTAGGATATTCACAGGCAACACTTGACCGTGCGAGTGAACAAGGCATGTTATTCCCTGATGTTAATGTATCAAGTACAGGATTACACGCGCTAAAACGCGAATCGCTAGATTTACGAGTAGCAGAAGCGCAACGCATCGTAGATACCATCGACGACGATGAGCCTATTATATTTTGGTGCGATACCAATGACGAAGCTCAAGAACTTCAAGATGCGTTCTCGTTTGCAATTGAAGTTAACGGTAGTGATAAACGCGAAGATAAAGTTAATAAGTTACAATCATTTACTGAACAAAAGTACCGTGCAATTATCACGAAACCGTCAATAGCGGGTTTCGGTCTTAATTGGCAACATTGCACTCATCAGATACTCGTCGGCGTGTCATTCAGTTTTGAGAAAACATATCAGGCACTACGACGGTCATATCGTTTCGGAGTAAAGAAACCCGTAAACGCCTATATGATATTCAGCGAATCTGAGGGCAACGTCGTACAGGCGATTCACAAAAAACAACGTCAATTTATTGAAATGCAAACGGAGATGACTAAAGCGATGGAAAATCACGGGCTATTTAGAGATCAAAATAAAACGGAACTGAAAACGCCGGAATATCAATACGAGAGTGGCAAGAACTGGGAATTGCATCTTGGGGATTGCGTAGAACAGATTGCGAAGATCGATGATAATAGCATTGATTACGGTATTCATTCACCACCATTCGCGAATCTATATATCTATAGCGCATCTGAAGCTGACATGGGTAATTCCTCAGACAATGACGAATTTTTCAAACACTATAAATATCTCATCCGTGAGATGTACCGTACAACAAAAGTAGGACGTTTGTGTTCAGTCCATTGTAAAGACTTGCCGCTATATAAAGGTCGTGACGGCGCAATGGGTTTACAGGACTTTGCCGGTGATATTATTCGTGCATTCGAGGAGATGGATAAACCCGACATTGACGATTATGATAGTATATCAGCATATAAGCGCGATTTAGCAGAATGGCAGATTGAACGTAAGACAAAACCTAAGTGGGTATTCCACAGTCGTGTGAATATCTGGAAAGATCCTGTTATCGAAATGCAACGCACTAAGAATCATGGATTGTTGCATAAGAACTTCACAAAAGACGCGAGTGGCGTGCGTCAAGGCATGGCAGATTATCTCATCACATTCCGCAAATGGGACGTTGACAATGAGGACTTAATTGAGCCAGTAACACAAAAGCGCGTCATCGGTGATTATATAGGCACTAAACCACCGTCTAGTGAACAATATGAATACAGTTATAACGGCTTGCCGATGGACGAAAAAGAACAACAACGCGCCTATTCAATTGCAGTGTGGCAACGATACGCAAGCCCGGTATGGTTTGATATTGACCAAACGAATGTATTAAACCACAAGATCGCGCGTGATAACGACGACGAAAAACATATCTGCCCGTTGCAGCTTGATGTAATTCGTAAGGGTATTGATTTATGGTCAAACGAGGGAGATACCGTATTCAGTCCATTCGCAGGAGTCGGTAGTGAATTAGTAACTGCAATTCGGATGAATCGCAAAGCTATCGGCATTGAACTCAAAGAGTCGTATTTTAAAACAGCGATTCGACATCTTCAAGAAGCTGAAAAAGCGAAACAACAACTCGTAATGTTTTAGGTAGCATATTAAAGCCACGTACAAAATACGTGGCTTTTAACTTTTAGATAACGAGATCGACGGGAGGGAAAGATGTATATCAAATTACGCCACGCTAAAATACTACGTTATTTTGTAGAAAATCCTTTAATAACATATCAGGGCATTGCAGATATATCCGACGTAACGGCTGTAACCGTTCGCGTTTGCATGACTGACCTTGCACAAAAGAACACGCATTTATTAATCGGGCACGATTTACAATTGAGTATTTTTAATTTACTAGGTTGGATACATCCAGATAGAAATAGATATTTACTCCCATCGCGTATACAAACAACATTCAATACGATCCAGCAACATCCAACCTATAGCATTAAGCAGATTGCACTAAAATCAGGGTATACAGAGGACACGACGCGCAAGCATTTCGACCTGATTTATAAACTATTTGATGTAAATAATGTAGGTAAGGGCAAGCACCCGGCACGCCGTGCGCTATATTACAAATTGAATTGGTTTACACCTAATATGAAATCATTAGAAAATATGCTATAATACACATTATGATTATCGGAGGGTTTATGAAAAAGCCAACAAAACCACGATTAAATGCTGATAAATTTTATAAGATGCGTCAAGATGGATACACAAATAAACAGATTGCACAACGGTATAACGTAAGCGTATCAGGTGTACGTGGTGGTGTATCGGAGTATCGTAAATGGTGTAAGTGGGTTCAACGTGATAATCAAGAACCTGAACTTAATGCAATTGAGACGAAATTACCTAAATTCAAACAAGCGATTAAACCCGTTGTCATTCGACGATTAACTTACAATGACAATAATGCCGATGGATTTTGGTCACGCTATAAAGCACTAAAAAAATCAAAACGATGGTTAAAAATATTCTTTCCATTTGACAAACATATACCGTTTCACGATCCAGATGCGGTTGCACTCGATGCCGAAATTATTAAATCTATTGGTGCAGATATAATCATTCACGGGAGTGATATATTCGACTTCCCAACTATATCGCGTCACGAACCCGACTATGAACTACAACAATCTCCGTCGTTCGATGACTGCTATGAGCGAATTCAATCAGCATACAAAGAGGACACGGATCGGCTCATTGAAGCGGGGAATTATCCATTAATGCCATTTATCTTTGGAAACCACGATTTAAGATTCAATGAGATGGCATTATCAGGTAGGACTCCAAAAACGTTACTACGACTATTTACCGATTTGATTAAGCATGAAGGTCGTGTGCATTATTTAGGCAATACGCAAGAGCTTTTGTTAGACAGTCTATTTATACGGCACGATGGTGGTGCAGGTCAAAACGTCGCTAAATCCATGACAACCAAAGATCACACCGTTCATCACGTCGCAGGGCATACGCATAGACCTGACGGATATACTCATAAAGCCATTCGATTTACAAGTCACGCGATGGTAGTCGGTTGTCGATGCGATTTAGTACCACATTACGAAACTAATCGCGGTAAATATACATCAAACTGGACGCAATCGTTAGGCATGGCAATATTAGATACAGACACCGACGCGGTACAATTCACTAATTTCATGTATTATCGTGATGAAACGCATATCTATGCAATTGACGGCACGACGCGTTATTCCGTGCCATTATCATTCACAGGAGTCATTTAATTGTGATATATTGGGATATTTTGGGGATATGAAAATTGCAAATCGATATAGTGCTGATTTTGTAAGACGACGAACGTACCGGAAACATATACGGATATTTACGCGCCAACACGGGCAGTTTATACCAATATGTGATAAAAAAGATGATCTTGTTACGACTGTTTATAGACCTGTAGAAGATATGGTGATTAATAAAATTATGTACAACAAAGATTACGACTTTGACGATAGTGTTTATCAGAATAGAATCCACAACTTGGAATTTTCGAGCTTCGATTATCAATTGTATCTTTTACTACTCTACCTGAAAAATAAATATAGATTCGGGCATAGCGATGCATCACAAAAAGAGGAACGTGAAATGCTATCTCAATGCTGTAAAATTTTAAATGTAAATCGATATGACATGGTAGTATTCTATGCGGAATTGTTAACCAAGATTGAACGGCGAAAACGTGCAAATCTGCGAGATATTCCAGTGATACCAGAAAATGAAACGGCAAAGCATGAGTCGATTATCAAACGGATAGACGTTAATCATGAATAGTTTCAATATCGTCTGTCAGGATAATTACAACCTTTAATGACTTTGTTTGACAGATAGATAATCTATGCTAAAATGAAAGTACAGAACAACCAATATGACGCAAGTACTCCGTTTTTGAACCCGCTTTTATGGCGGGTTTTTCAATTCCAAGAAATGAACCTATGAAACTACTCGAGTCGAAATTGATAATCCAATTTGATAACATGGTTAATGTTAAGACCATCAACAACAAGCTCATTTCATACGTGCGTCCTTTACAATCCCAGTTTGGACTAGGCGTTTTTTATATGCTATTCGCTGGGATTAATAGCGTCTTAATTGAGCGAGGAACGTCGGGAGGCGTAGCAGAATTAGCAGACGCGTTAAATATCAATGCCTATTATATTATTGCGTTTGCTTATTTGATGAGTGTCTATTGTTTCCTACGAGATCGTCTACCTATTCATTATGCCGTTGGCAGTTTACCGATTATTATTTATGGTGTATTTGTCGCAATCGAAACGATTCAAGGCGACATACAAATGACGGGATTATTAGCAGCACTTTATTTATTGACGATACCCTACCTTGTGATTATTGGAGTCGTCAATCGGTATTTGTTGAAACAAGCGAATAAAGAAATCAAACAAATTAGAGAACAGATAATCGAATTGCGTGCAGATGGATGAATTACTCAATAATCGTGTGATTCTATTTTTCATTGGTTTAGCATTTTTCTTTCGTATTGTATCTGCAACTGGTGACAGTGAAGAATCGCACGACATCGACAATAAGCAAGAATTTTTCTACCTGCTACATGAGATAAAAGAACTTCGTCAAGAGATACACGAGCTTAAAAATTCTACACATATAGAATCAGGCAACCATGACACGACAGATAAAAGTTAACGACAAACTAGAGTCACAAATTGCATCGTTACAAACGATCATCGAATATCAAAATCAGTTATGTTATGCAATCAAACGAAACGACAAACAGGATATTCAAATACGGCATGAAGTCGTTCAGCATCTAGTAGATTGTTATTATCAGGATTACGGGATTATATTGGCAGTAGAATTATGAGCTTATCTGATTTACTTGACGATGACTTCAATATTGGTGATTCACAATTATCTGATTTACTTGACGATACTACTACACTTCATTCCTCAGATAATTTGAAAAGACCGAAATTACATGAACGCAAAGAAGCAAAACGATTATTTATTAATGGCATGAAAAAAGAGGCATTAACAAAATTAATTACAAAATTACCATCACCCGACACAGATTTATATATTGTTGGGAATGGCGCTGGAGCTGAAAAAATAGTCGGTAGGAGTGTAGACGCTTTTGATTTTGGGACATTCATCCCTCATTTAGTCGAGATGTTAGGTAATACAAACATAACCGCTTCTATTAGTACGTGGGCTAGTAATCGAAATCATGTATTATCTATTATTGAATTACTTGATAATCATAATATAACTAAATTAGCAATCGTTACCGATCCCTACTTACTAGACGCGAGTCAGCTGTCGCTAACACATTAATTGAAGGTATTCAAAAGCATAAACAAATATTCTTGACGTTTAAAAACCATGTCAAGTGCATTGCATTAAAAAATAAACATGGTCAAACTGTAACCATTACCGGAAGCGCAAACCTATCAGCACAACCGAGATGCGAACAGTATATTTTAACCACTTCAACAGATGTCTATGAATTTTTCGTCAATGAATTTTTCGAAGCTATGATTCAAGGAAACGGGTAATATGAGCAAGGCAACACATTCAGAAATTTTACAACGTGTTAATACTATATATAAATTATTATTACGTGGTGCAAGTCGTCAAGAAATTTTACAATATTGCACAAATGAAACTGAGTGGGGAGTTAAAGACCGGACTATTGATATATATATCGCACGCGCGAGAGAGTACTTTAATGAGCGAACGCAGATAGCCCGTGATACTGAATTAGGTAATGCTATTCAACGCTACGAATTATTATTCCAACGTGCATTAAAAGTTCAGGATTATAAAACTTGCATACAAGCACAGGCTAGAATTGATAAGATCACAGGGCTTGAACAAAATAACACTAATCTAAGAATAACAACGTGGCAAGACGAAGCGATTGAGTCAATCAAACGTGGTGAAATCAGTTATAATGATTTTATGTTTGCATTCGATGACGAGAACTTAGCTCAACAGCTATTTAGGCAAGCAGGCGTACCTATCGAATAATGTCACAATTCAAATTAGAACTCGCTAGACGACACGCTCAAAAACGTCAATCGCAACCTGATACAATTCAAAAGCATCTCAAAATACTCGACAAACGTAATCGGCTCGTACCGTTCACACTTAATAAAGCTCAACAACATTTAATCGACAATCTAACCGGGCGTGATATTATTGTAAAAGCGCGTCAGCTTGGATTTAGTACGGTTATACGTGCGACACATGAGACTAAAGCGATGACGCAAACCGCACGACTAGCGACGTTGGCACACGATCAAAATACTACTAATTTATTACGTCGTATGAGTAGACGATTCTGGGAAAATTTACCCGACTCCGTGCGTCCTAATAGAAGTATGGATAATGCTACAACTACGATTTACAGCAATACAGGTAGTGAAGTCATTATCCAAACGGCAGGAAGTAGTGCCGGTGGTCGTGGTGGTACATTATCAGATGTACATGGTAGTGAAGTCGCATTTTGGCAGAACGCCGATGATAATATGGCAGGTATTATGCAAGCCGTGCCACTTGACGGAAATATCGTTTTAGAATCTACACCAAACGGCGCGTCCGGTTGGTTTTATGAAGCGTGTATGCAAGCACTTGATAATAATAGCGTATGGAAACTCCATTTTTATGAGTGGTGGTGGAATGATGAATACAACATCCCATTATTAGATGGTGAGTCGTTAACCTATACCGATGAGGAACAATATCTAGCAGAACGCTACAATTTAACACCTGAACAAATTAAATGGCGGCGGTATAAGATCAAGGAACTTCCTCATAAATTTAAGCAAGAATATCCTGAGGATATTTCAAGCTGTTTCCTTACCAGCGGTAATTCATTTTTCGGTGATATTGAGCATGTATATATCGCGCAAATAAATATTAAGCCACAACCTAATAAGCGGTATATAGCAGGATTAGACTTTGGGCAGGACAATGATTATACTGTCATGATCGTACTAGATGCCGATACGTTGCAGATGGTCGATATGCTACGCGTCAATCAATTATCATGGTTTGATATACGTAGTCATATCAAGCAACGCGCCAACTATTGGAATAATTGCAATATATTAGCAGAATACAATAGCATCGGTAGTCCGAATATCGAAGCGTTACAAGCTGACGGCATTCACGTTACCCCATTCTATACATCGGCACAAAACAAACCACAATTAATTCAGTCACTTTATACCGCATTGCATGATAACAATTTATTATTACAAGATATTCCTGAATTAAAACATGAATTACGAAACTTTATTAGCAAGCAAACGCCGTCAGGGCATTGGCAATATGAAGGTGCGAACGGCGTACATGATGATTGTGTTATGGCACTTGCACTAGCTTATTTGAATCTTATGCGTGGTAGTATCTCAATAGAGGCGATTTAATGCCAACAATAACCGATAGACTCAAAGCATTTTTAAACCCTGTAAATGTCGCACAAAAAAGCACTTGGGATATTTACAACCCATATACATCAGGATTAACGTATTCTGGTAACAACATAGCTGATAATAAGTTCGGTTACGCTCAAGCCTATTTAAGCGTGTTGGCAGTACGTCAAGCCGTCGACTACTATGCAATCAGCACACAATCAATCCCGACGCAAATTATACGTAATAGCACTGGAGATACTAGTGATGATGAAATTATCGCACGTAGCGATGACGTAATTCCTCATGCTATCTGGTATGCTGATGTATATGACCATCGGAAAACATACGGCATGAATCCCACAACTGCAATGATGTATAATTTGATTTTGTACGATGCCGTTTTCGTTGAGAAGATTAAAAATGTCTTTCGTTTACCGTCAGGGTTTCGAGTACTCAATTCACTAGGTATTGACATTAATTATATCGGTGGTGAAATTCACTCATTTAGTTATTCATGGGATACACAAAGCGCGATATTCAAACCTGATGAAATTGCATATGAACATGGATTCAACCCGTTTGATGATTTAATCGGCACGTCCGTTTTACAATCGGCACTCGCTAAAGTTGAGATAGAAAACAATCTTGACCGATTCCTTCGTGCATTTTTTCGTAACAATGCCACCATCGGCATAATCGGCAGTCCAAGATCCGATAGCACCGGGCTAAACGGTACATTAAACCGTGAACAAACTGAAACGCTCAAGAAAATTATCAGCGATTGGCACAAGGGAGTCGCAAACGCATTCCGCCCGTTAATCCTGAATACACCTGTTGATTTACAATCGTTGCCGTTGCCTGATGTTGATAAATATAGCGATGTTGCTAAAGATATTGACACGAAGATTCTAGGCGCGTTTGGTATTAACCCTGCGCTTGTGGGTTCAACAGATAGCACGTCATACAAAGACGACCTACCACAAATTGAAGCGCAATTTATCAACAAACGCCTTAAACCTGTATTGTCACAAATTGAAGCTCTCATCAATATACAGATACTCCCATTTTTAACAGGGAATAGAGAATATCGATTCGAGTTTGATTATAGCGATTATCAGTTAATCACTGAACAAGATACAATTACACTCGATATGAATACGACGCAATTACAGAATAGCACACTATCGATTAATGAGTATCGGTTAGCGAATGGTAAAAGCCCAATTGAAGGGCTAGACGATTATTATATTATTGATGGTGTACCTGTCCCATTGAGCGAAATCCCTAATCTATGGCAATACAAATTCGGGATGCAACCGGCACAACCTGAACAAATTCCAGAAGATACTATCAAATCATTATCTAGTTTCAAAGTTCCTGAAAAATATCAACATATCAATTTTACACCAACCGACTCAATGGTAGAAAATGCCAAGCGCGGGCTAGAATTACGTCGTGAGTTCGGACGTGGTGGAACTGAAGTGGGAATCGCACGTGCGCGTGATATATCGAACCGACGCGAATTGTCACCTGATACGGTTTTGAGAATGTACAGCTATTTTAGTCGTCATGAAGTTGACAAGCGCGACGGGTGGTCGAACCCAAACGATCCATCTAACGGGTATATTGCATGGTTGCTATGGGGTGGTGATGAGGGTTACTCGTGGGCAACAGCGCGACGCAATCAAATGGAAACTGCCGATGCTCAAAAAAGTAGCTGCACAATAGACCATGACCATAGTCACCATGCTATTGATGATACTATGACATTTGATGATTATAGTAAGCGATTCTATACCAACCCTGCGACGCTTGACAACATTTTTAGCGAGTTGAAAACTTGGTTAAAATATGTTAAGTCTGACAAACATCTTAAAAGCGCATTCGTGCCGGAATATACCGCTGGCGATATAGCTGATGAGATACTTCAATATAATGACACCGGCGCAATTTTAGACGCAATCAATACACAATTAGATACCGTCAGGGAATGGCAAAAATCAATACAATCCACGCGTATTGATTACGAAATGCAAGTTGAAGATTTGCTATTCAAGGCACTGAACAACGATATTGATAAGCGCAATTTTAGATTAGGCATGATGCAAGCGATACGCGCCTATGCCGTATTAGCCTATATTGATGGATTACGCGACGGTGGTGTATTCAGTGAACCCGACGACGATGAGCGTGTAGAGATCGAACGGCATATCATCGCACAGCGTCAATATGTCAACAACCTATCTGATAAAATTTATGATAGTGGGCTAACTGATAATCAGACGTTGAATAAGCCGGCTATGTGGTATAACAAAAGCATCTCCCCTATGTATGATGCAGGTAAAGCGAGTGCCGATAAAAACGGAATATACGAATGGGTTTATGGCGCGACTGAACATTGTAAAGACTGCTTGAAGCTGAACGGTCAACGTCACCGTATGAAAACATACTATAGTAAGGGTATTTTACCCCAGTCCGACATTCTTGAATGTAAAGGGTTTAATTGTAAGTGCAACTTAGTACGAGTGAACGCACGGGCGCGTGGTAAACTGCCAAATCTATAGAACAAGTAGAACACTAGATTAGAGAGTATCAAAATACAAAACAAGTTACAGAATATGCTTGACATACTATAATATATTCTGCATACTGTAATCATAGTTAATTAATCAAACGGAGATAATATCATGACAAACGCACACGAACAATTAGACACAATTACAGTCAAAACAACCGCAAAGAGCGACGGCACGGCATACGCCTTCGTGTATGATAACGATGAATTAGTTTACGCGGTAAAAGATACAGCAACGAAGTTTGAAGAGTCAATTAGCTCTCGCGCACGTAAGGGTTACATTGTATTGAAATTCGCTTACGATTATGCCTGCGAACAAAACAAACAGGAACATATTAATGAATTAGGTTGGCATTTGATCGAAGCTCAAGAAAAAGCGCAAGAACTGTACAACGAATTACATCCGCAGCAGGAAACCATCGAAGTAACCATCACTTTAGACGGACATGACCCTGTAACCATGAGCGAACCCGACGCGATTGAATATTTTAATGTCGTATTCAATACCAACAATATGCCTCAATGGATATTTGAGACTGAAATTATTCACGATGAATTACGGGTATACGCGTCACGTAATTTTGATTATAAAAACGACGACGATGACTATAGCCTACAACCCGACACATATAACTGGGTTATGATTGACGATGACAACGGCTATCTTGTTATCGGTGACGTAATCGAAATCAGTAGCCAATAATAGAATCGTTTGACAGAATAACGAATTGTGCTACAATTAGATTGTAGTCATATACAAAACTCTCCGTTAGCACAAAGCCCTGAACCCGCAGGGCTTTTGTGTTTTAAGGTCAAAATATGCCCTATCACATTATTAAACGTGAAAATCTCTATTGTATACAAAACATCGAAACCGGCGACTTAATCAAAGGTGGATGTCACGATACACGACAATCGGCAAATAATCATATGGTTGCAATTATGGAAAATGAGAATACAAAATCATTAAAATATTGCTATGGTAGCAATATTAAATCACTGGGAGATAATCGCATCGGCGGGTATCTAGTTAACTTCACAGATACTGATAATCGCGATCTTGACAACGAATATTTTACTCAAGATACGGATTTATCCACTCCTCATAATATCGTTGGTTTACCGTTATTATTCCATCACGGGCTTGATAAACGACTTCGTGATATTCCTATTGGTGAATTTGTCAAAGCTGAAGTTGATAATCACGGGTTATGGGTAGAGGCGCTTATACGTGAGCGAGATCAATATGAAAAATTCGTCAATCAGTGGTATCAAGATAAACAAGCGCCAGTATCGATTGACGACTATCAAAAAGCGGTAGAGTTTATTAAAGGTTGGGTGAATGAGGGGAAAATAGCCTTCTCTAGTGGTGCGAACCCAAACACGGCAGAGATAGATGAAGATGGTCATATCAAAAAGTGGGCAATCTTTGAAGGTAGCGCAACGCATACACCTGCCGATCCAAACCGCACTAAAATATATTCGACGAAATCAATATTAGACTCGTTTGATGATATAGGGGTAGAAGATGCCGATGGGCATAAAGTGCCTGAGATTCCAACAAACGATTCTGAGGATTTACCCGACGGGGTTAAACGTAATTCAATTAATCACTCTAATAATGAGGAATCTCAAACCATGCCTACAGAAAAAAATGTCAAAATGTTGACAGAAGATGAAATTGCACAAATCGTGAATATGGTCGTCGAACGCGTCAAAGCTGAAATGGACAATATGAGCGAAGCTGATATGCAAGAAATTGAAGTCGAACTCGTTAGTGAAGCTGGAAAAATGCAAGCTACCGATGAAGAGGACGTTCAAGCAAAAGCCTTGACGGCACTCATCGATAAATTACCTGCTATCATCGATTCACGTCTACAAGCTAAAGCTAAGACCGATGCACAGCTTGATAAGGCGTTTAACGGCGCTTTTGAAAAAGTACGCGGTAAATCTAAAGCTGGTTCAGGTAGCCATTCAGCTCCACGTATTGAAATCTCTAGTAAGTTCTCAAATTGGACTCCTGAAGATTTTAGCTTTGCAGCTGATCTTCAACAGCACTTAACCCGTAAGAGTGCGAGCTTACCATTCGAGATGGATGATAAATTCTATCGTGAATTTGCTGATAAAGCTACCAAAGCTCATAATAATGGCGAAATCGAATTGACTCCCGGCGTGATTAAATCGGTTAATGCAATTAAAGCCGATGAAGTTATGTACAGCACTCAAGCGGGTTACGGTGACGAACATGTACCAACCGCTTGGCGTGATGAAATTTGGCGTAAAGCGCGTCGTGACAATGTAATTTTGCCATTGTTCAACGTCATTGATATGCCGACGAATCCGTACATTTTGCCGATTGAATCAAGTGACCCTACCGTCTACAAAGTAGCTGAAACAGCTGACCAAAATACACTTGACTTGACCGCTTCACCTATTCCAGATAGCAAAATCGCAACTACCAATGTCACTATGACGGCTGCTAAACTCGGATTATTGACATTCATCAGTGGCGAATTAGCAGAAGATTCAGTTAGTGGTGCGATTCCAATGTACCGTGCCCAAGCTGAGCGTGCAATGTTAGACGCGATTGATAACGTCCTTGCTAATGGTGATACCGCAACATCATTGAATATTAACGATGACGGTGGTACTCCTGCTGCAACTGCTAAATATCTAGTGTTTAACGGCTTGCTCAAAAATGCGATTGTAACCGCAACCACAAACGCGGTAGACGCGAGTGGTACGAACCCAACACTTGCAGCGATTCGTAACGTTCGCTTTAAACTTGATCGTAGCAAGCAATCGGTATCTAACCTCGCAATCATCGTTCATCCAGAAGTTGAAGCTAAACTCCTGAATATGGATGAATTTATCACAATGGATAAGGCAGGCACACGCGCCACTAATATGACCGGTCAAATCGGTATTATTGACGGCATTCCGGTATTCGTATCAAATGAAATCGCACTCGCAGACAGCGACGGTAAAATCACAAACGGCGGTAATGTCGTTGAGCGTGGTCGTCTTGCGATTGTACACCGTCCGTCATGGTATGTAGGGTATCGTCGTCGTGTTACCACAACGCTTGAATACCGTGCAGCATTGGACGTTTGGACACTTACAAGCACATTGCGTCTTGCCTTCGTTGGTCAAGACAATGATAGTGTTTCCGTCCTGTACAACATCGGCGTATAGTTTCAACTAGTTAATTATCAGGGCGGTATAATCCGCCCTTTTACATGAGGAAACCCATGAGTAAATTACAAAACCGTGCAGGTACAACTAGCCCCATTATTCCGTTTGTGTTTGAACAGGCGAATATGCAAGCTACACAAACAGATACTGATACAGCAATCGCAGGTGGTTTAACAGCAACTTACGCGATGCCCTTAAATGGTTCAATCGTAGGTTATGCAATTCAATTAAGTGCCGCTGTTGCAGCTGGTAGTCTTGAATTTGATATTGAAGTCAACGGTTCAACCACGCTTACAATCGAAACCGACGCGGCAACAACGACTGAATTTTATGCAACGATCCCATACGGCAATGAGCCATTCGTAGCAGGTGATAAAATCGGCGTAACTTATACATCCGATGGAAGTTTATCTCCAACAACTGCCGACGCGAATATTGTTGTATTCGTTATGTTTGACGGATTCGATATATAATGGCATATACAGCACGCGAAACCATCACACTAGATGCTAGTGGTGAAGCGATTCAAGCCCTGACAGAATCAATTACAGGGTTTATCACTGATATTTTAGTGAATAAAGATGGTCAAACGAATAACCCTACTATCCTGATTGCTGAACAGGGCGGACTAGGGCGTACAATCCTAAATATCACACAAACGGCAACGGGTGATAATATCTATCCTGTTCGTGAATCGCTTGTCAATAATGTCAATACGTCCGTCGGATTATATGAGCATTATTTTGTAGAGACTGACTTACTTGTAACTATCGCAAGTGGCGATAACGCCGGGACGGTTACAATTCAAATTCAGTATATTCCTGTATAGGTGACAATATGCAAATTTTAGTGAGACGATTCTATCAAAACGTACACGGTAAAACCGTACAACCTGCGATTTATGACATTCGCGATCCTAAATTGCATGGACTAGGCGAATATCTGCTTAATGTTGGTATAGCTGATGCGATTTCGACAAACGACATTGAAGAACCTGAGATCGAACAACGAGAGTCAATAACCGTAGACATAACAGCTCTAGCGCGTGAATTGGCTATTGAAAACGGCATACTTGAGGAAGTTATTGAACACTTTGAATCACTGGGCATTAATAAAATTGGTATCGCAGATGTTCGCGCTTATCTAGCAGGTGAATAATGACATTCTATAACGCGGTATTCGATTTTAGTGGCATTGAGGATATTCAACAAAATATCGCTGATATAGGTGATGTTTTCAGTAATGCAATGCTCAATACCGCTATCGAATTAGAACAAATATATATACCGCGTTTACGTGAATATCCAGATTCACGCGCTAAACATCCATTCCAATTTGCAACGGCAAAATCACGACGGTACTATTTCTATCTCGTCAATAATGGACTTGTGCCAACTGATGGTTATGGATACGTCCGAAATGGTGGTTATGCCAATTCTTGGAATGTTGATATTGACCAAACGGGTAATGAATATCGAGTTACATTGTATAGTACATTCCCTGCTGCTAAATATGTTGGTGGTGAAAGGCAAGTACTCGGACATACTAATACGGGATGGATTAAATATAATCCGATTCTTGCTGAAGCTGGTGATTTTGCCAATCGTCAATTTTTCGAGATTGTGAGTTCAAATGTATAGCTTATACCCATCGGATTATACAACATACGAGGAAGTTAACCGTCAGTTGAAACCATTGACGAGTGGCGCAGATTTAACAAACGACAAAAGCACTATCACGCGCTATATTCGTCAAGCCAGCGTCATGATTAGTCAATGGTGCTATCGTACATTCGTGCCATATATCCATACAAGCGCAAAAGTTGACTATTTAATAAGCCCTCGATGGGTTCAGGAACTGCCAGACGATACACTTGTCATTACATCTATAGCCGATACCGATAATACAACGATCAGTAGTGAATCTTATCGGTTACGTGATACATTGAACAGCTTAACGGGTTGTCCATATCGCTATATTGAGTTTGCTAAAGATGTGAATTTTTCATATACCGATAGTAACAACTTTAATCCTGTATTTACCGTCAATGGTATATTCGGATATTCGCATCTATCGTATGAAAACGCATGGGCGGTTGTAACTGATACACAGGGCGCAATCGGTAATGCCACGACTACGAGTATTAACGTACAAGATGCAAGCGGTATTGAGACGCTAGACTATATCCGAATTGAATCAGAGTTTATGCAAGTTACAGGAATAACAAGTAATACGTTGACGGTCCGACGTGGTGTGAATGGTAGCACTGCCGTTCAACATAATAATACACCTGATGTCGAAGTGTGGGCTATACCGGAAACGATCAAACTATCTTGCACTAGACTAGCGTCATGGTTATATATTTCACGTCAAACTGAGATTAATACTGTACAATTCCAAGATGGTACTGTTGCAGGGATTAACTACCCTTCAATAGTTCAAAAGTCGCTATTCTCGTATGTTAAACCGATATTTGAAACGGTTATCTAATGGCACAAGTCACGACGTCCGACATTCGTACACGCATTAAAAATATGTTACTAGCTGATACAACAATAAGTGGGTTCACACCTAGCATAACCGTATTTGATATTGCACCAATGGCATTACAACGTGCGAATCTCCCTGCGATTATTATAACCGATGGAAACGGCACGTATGATAACAATAGTCTAGGTGAACGATATATCAAACCTACAGCGACATATAATATCACGTTGTACATGCAAGAATGGACGGGACAAGCTGAACTCAATATAGATATTTCACGAATTGACGCTCTTCATACTGCAATTGAAAACACCTTCACAACATACGCGCCAATGATTTATAACGGCACGAATTTAAAAGGCGTTCGGAATGCCATGTTAACGGCATTTACAGCAATACAACCACGCAATTATCCACAGGTGCAAAACGCGCCCGTTTTTGTAAGCAAATCATGGACATTACAAGTCACATATACGAGGTATATATAACATGGCAAACCGTAGTAATACATACAATCTAGTAAGTGTATTTTTTTGGCGCGTATCAGCTACAGGAATTCCATACGGGCAACTCGACCCGGACGCAACGGAAACAGGCGACACAATCAGTCACGCGCTTGCTTTTATTGGAGAGGCAACTGTCGCAGGACTTCCTACCGTCAATTACCGCCGTGCCACGTTTGGCGGTTCACGCTTTTTAGGTAGTGCATTCATGGGTATTGACCCGCTTGAATCATTCGACATTGAACTCGCATCTAGCGATTTAACGCTGTATAACATGCTTAAAGGTTCGAACCTTGATACTACCACAATCGCAAACGCAACCATCACAAGCCCCAATAATAATGCACAATCACCTAATGATATTGGTGTAATGTTCACTGTTGCCGCACAAGAGCGTTCAAGTGGTGCAGATGGTGATACGGAATATCGTACTTATGTTATTCCACACGCTCAAGCGTTCATTCGTGAAACAGGCGGCAATGTAACAGCCGGAGAGAATCCACAACCTACCACCGTGACAATTACACCTGCTATGAGTAGCAAACACGCATGGGGTACGGCGTTTGGTAGCAATGAGGGATTCGCTGGTAATAAAACTGACCATCTACTGATTCAAGCTGAATATCCATATGCACTCACAACATGGATTGCAGATGGTACTGAAACGACATTCGAAGTTGAGTTTGTGCCGGCATCTAGTGCCGTAACTGACGGTAAAACTGATAATGTGTTTTCACTCAATGGTACTGTAACAGCGCCTAGCTCATTTAATGTCACGACTGGACAAGTTACAATTAGCGCGGCAGGTTCAGATGGTGACAATTGGGCGGCATTTTATCAAATGGCATTGCCTATCCGTAGCGTATAATGAGGGTTAACATGACAGAACGTAATATTTTAGAACGCATTGGTATAAGTAATGGCGAGGGTACAAAGTACCCTGAATTGACGATCAACGGTAAGCGATTTAACACAAACCAGATTCGTCGCAAAGTTCCGATTGTGCCAAATGTCCAACATGACTATTGGTATAGTGTGCCGAATGTCTCATACAAAGCGAGTGAAGATGAATTGAAACCACTCATTGAGTATGTCAATAAGCAGGTAAACGGTAGCAAGCGCGTTATTGCACCTAGCAAAGTAAAATCAGATGACGCAAGTTAACTTGTTTAACGGTCAATTGAAGGCGACGTTTAATAGACGTTGCCTACATACATTTTTATTGACTGATGATATTGCACGTGCTATTGACATTGAATCTATGCAAGGGCATCGGCTTACAATCGCAGAAAACTTCGCTACATTTTGGGCAAGAACTGAATCAATTGAACCTGCTAGTGATTCATTAGGGCATGACGCATCTAAGCTCCTAAAGTTCTGGAATAAGCACTCAGGTAAAAGTGACTATAACGCTATTTTTAACGCTTTCATTCTATCGTTAGATTTAGTACACAATAACGCGTGGTTAGACGCATTTAACCGGGCAGAAAATAGTGAAATCGGACGCATTCACGATCCTGATTTACAATCACCTGAATTACTCGTAGGTGATACACTGCAATTAGATGACGTTAAAAAAAACGTAGAGAGTACAGAAAACAGTGGCGTAAGCGAATAAGCGACTCCGCTCAATCTATAGCACGCGCTGAAAGTGGTAACGTTCCAAAAGTCGAAACTGAACCCGAAAACTGGGGATTAGAATTTGATTTTGATTTACTACTCGATGCCGTGCTTAATTGGTATAGTAGTAATTCCCCACTACCACCCACTAAAGATGAAATGTTACAACGTGATTATTTATGGGATGCAAATTGTAGGCGCGTTCGTCACTTATTACAGTATCAATTAGACGGGTATAAAGAATAGAACACAACATTAGAGAAATATTAATTATATAATATACGCTTGAAATTATATAATATATATTGTATACTGTAAGTATAGTTAAGTAATTAATCAAACGGAGATAATAAAATGTTCTACGCAAACGACAATCAAACTAACGGATACCGCGCACAATACGTTCAAAAAATGAACGAGGCAGCTGATTACTACCGCGAAGCTGTAGCCCTACGGGCTCAAGGACAACCCTCATGGTTATGGAAAGTCCGCATAACCCACGCTAAAACCGCCCTTAGTTGGGCAAGGAATATCCGAGAGGATATTAAACTACAACTCCTATGTGAGGAGTATGAACGAAGTCTAAACTAGCCCGCAAGGGCTTTTTTATTTGAATAGACACGGTGTAAAATGACAAATAAAGAAGTGCGTACAACTTACGTAGCACAATTAGATCAACAATCATATAACCGTGTTAGTCGTGAGCTTAAAAAGCAATCTGACGAACAGCTCAAAGCCACTAAAGCGATTGCATCTGCAAGTGATAAACAGTCCGACGCAATCAAGGCACAAGTTAAAGCACAAAAAGAGCTACAAACGCAATCTGAACGTGCAATTCGTGCTGAAAAATCAAGATTAGAACTACTTGACAAACAAAATAGCGCGATTCGCAATCAGGTAGGCTCAATCGGTGATGTTGATAGTGCATTATCTGCTATTCGTGGTGGTTTAGGTGCGATTACAGGAACAAATATTGCAGGGCTTGAACAAGCTGCCGGGTTGTTTGAATTAACAGAAGCTACGGCACAATTAAGAGGCGCAGCACCAGCGGCGGGTGAGGCAATCGGCAAACTTGCGTCATCTATCGGTGTAACAGGTTTTGGACTTGGTGCAGTGGCATTAGTGGCAGTTGGAGCTGTTGCCGCCGTTGCTAGGGTTATTAGCGACGATTTAACTAAAGCTGTTGAACAGGGTTTAAGGTCAATTCGTGCGAATATCGAAGCTGAACAAACTGCGATAGATGACATTGCGAGTGGTGCAACCCGTAGTGATATATTCCAAAAACGAACAGAACTTCTACGCGATTTAGATTCAACTGGTCAAAAATTAGGCTTAATCAATAATGACCTGCTAACAATTACCAATTCAACATTGGGCGAACGGTTAATCTCCCAATTATCAGGTGTAACCGATACGTTACAGGGTGAATTTGATAGTCTATCGGAAACTTACGCCGGACAGATCGAACTATTAAAAGAATACGACGCGCTTTTAGCTGATACCACACTCATACAAAACGAAGCTGCACAGGGCGCACTAGATCGTGTGGATTCACTTCAAAAGGAATATGATATTGAACAACGCGTCAATCAATTCTCGAAAACTGCTACAAGTGAATCACTCAATGCACGTCTTGAAGCGATTCAAACTGAAAAAGATTTGATCCAATCGCAAATCTCAGAATTAAATGAGTTTTCGAGTGCCAATACTGAATTAGGGCAACAAGCGCGTGATACTATCGCAGAACTTGAAAGTAAGTTTAATGATTTAGATACGGAATCTACCCTACTTAATGGCACAATAGGCGAAACGATTATACAACGTGAACAGGAGCGTAACGCATTACAATCGGTTAACGATAAACTTAAAGAACAAACTGAAATTAATAAACAACGTGAAGCAAGTTTAGGACGATTAACCGCACTAGAATCGCAATCAAATAAGTTACTCGAAGATTTTAACCGTCAACAATCGGAGATTTTGCAAGAACGTCAGTTACGTGATTTACGTGAAACTGAAGATTATAACCGCGAGATCGAACAAAAGAATAAAGACCATCAGCAAGAGCTTGCAGACATTCAACGTGACGGCAACGATGCGATTACAAACATTAATCAGAATCTTGATAGCCTGCGAAGTGAATTTTTTAACAATGAGATTGAATCGACACAACAATATCGCAAGAATCTCAGTGACTTAAATCGGCAATATCGAATTGAAGATAAACAAGCACTCGATGACCATTTAGCAGACTTACGAGATGCTGAACAATCTAACGATGTCATTAGTTTCCTGCAAGCACAACGTACATTTGAGCAAGAACAAAAGGAAAAAGAGACACAACGCAGTCAGGAATTTAAGGAGCTTAATCAGCAATTTAGTGAAGATAAGCGACTCCGACAACAGGCGTTTAATGAACGTCAAGTTGATTTACAACGGGAATTATCACTAACCCGACAACAAACAAATGAGAAATTGACGTTAGCACGGCAAGCGTTTGCCGAAGAGTTAAGACAAACAGATCGTGAACGTCAGTTAAAATTACAACGTCAAGCGCAAGATGAGCGTATCGCTGACGAACGAAGTCGACAACAATTACAACGTCAACTGTATGAAATTAACCTAAAAGCGCAAGCTGAACTTAGCGCAATTCGTCAAGTCACAACTGCCGTCAGTGAATTAGAATTAGTGGCACGGCGTATCGCAGGTAATTCAGGCAGTGGCACGTCAGGAACATTATCAGGGTTAGGCTATAGCGCATTAGGTACAAAGTCATATGAGCAAAACGCTTTAAGAAATAGCGCACGACTTGTATCGGTTAACAATGATATAAACGTTAGAAGTGGGCAACGTGCGTTTGCGTTTGCGGATGGTGGTATTATTGACCGTCCTACATTGGGATTGATAGGTGAAACTGGAAACCCTGAGGCAGTTATTCCATTCAATCGGTCACGTGGTTTAAAATCAGCACTCGCAGATTATGGTATTATACCGCGTGGAATGTCGGGTAATGCTGGCATGGTTCAATTGAACTTCGCGCCTAACTTAACCGTTGGAGATATTGCAACCGGGAGTGAAGTTACGCAAGCTTTACAACAATTCGCCAATGATTTAACATCACAATTGCATGTTGGTTTAACACGCGCGATTAATCAAACAGGATAAACTATGGCATTACAATATGAGACATCTGAATTAATCCGCATCGCTAACGGGCATATATCAAAATCAGCTATCTTGAGCAATAGCGACTATCTTATATCGAATTTTACAATTCAATCGGATAGTAAAACGCCACATTGGTTAGCTTATATCGATGGTACAATTAATAACGGCACGATTGTACAATCAATTAGTGGTAATGGTGGATTGTACGGTAAATATTCAGGATCGTTAACGATTGCATTATTTACACCTGATATGCAACAATACTTCTTTGATACTGTCATGGGTAACAAATATATCAGCCCTATCACGCTATACGCATTCCATCCACGTTATAAGGAAGTCGCAATACAATGCTATTTACGATGGTTTGAAAATATTGCCAGTAATGGGACGCAACAAACAGATACTGATTATACAAATGTCTCAATGGTATGGAATCGTGGTGTAATTGTAGGAAACGCATATAGTAGCGCGTATAGTAGCGCATACGAATAGAGGGAATAATGACATTACAAAGTTATACGAATTTATCAACAACGATTACAACAAATCTAGCCGATAACACAACCGGCGGAATATCTGCGAGTGACCACAGGACAGTAGAAAATAATCTACTTGATGGTATATGGAAGCGTGTCTCTACTGCTATAGACAATACAGATAGCCCATATACGGTAAATCTATCTAATACGCAGATTCTATTAGCTGACCCGACGAGTGGCGCGATTACGGTTAATTTACCCGCCGTGACTTCCTCAACAGGTGCGATTTTGACCGTCAAGAATATCGGTACAACGAACGCCGTGACGTTAGACGGAAACGCAAGCGAAACGATTGACGGAGCGACAACAAAAGCCCTTAGTACACAATATGACGTGGTAACTGTATTTTGTGATGGTACTGAATGGCATATTATTGCGAATTAAGCTATAATGTATTGAATGCCATGATCCGACATGGCGCGTCCCTAGTCATCTTTGACTGGGGCTTTTTTTATTACTATATTGAAATATGAGAAAAAATAAAATATTGTAAAATATGCTTGACAGTATATAATATATATTGTATACTGTAAGCATAGTAAGGAATTACAAATTAATAATTCGATATTGGAGAGAATATCATGACAACAGCTCAAAACTTTGATTATTTAAATGACTCTAATTTAAAAGAATATGCCTTCAGAACCGGTAAAATGGCGAGAGTATATGTAGAATTAGGTGCTACAAAGGAATACGCTCACGAATATGTTCACAAAACAATAAGACATCTATTAGTAAATACATTTGACTTTAGTCAAAATAAATCGGAAAAATTTACTAACTGGTTTTTAAATCAGGCGCGGAGCGGTTATAAACAACAACCAGACTATCAGTTTTTAACACCGCAATGTGCAGCTTATCAAGGTGCTATCTCAACGTTAAAAGCACATGGTCAAGTAAAATAATCAAGCCCGAAAGGGCTTTTTTATTTTTATTGACATATATCAAAAATCGGTTAAACTTAAAGTAGCTAATTTTACGTCTCCCATTTTCAGATAGCTAAGCCCCGTTACTCCTATCGCGGGGCTTTTGCTTTTAGGACACTATGACACAATCGGCACTCAGTACCAATGATTTAAATCTTATACGCGGTACACATCACTATATTGATAATGTACGACTCAATATATTCAATCCTGATATTGTTGCAACTGCTACGATTGATAACACTCCGTCGGAAACTCCAGCATCGTCATTAACCGTCACGGGTGATATTAGCAATACGGAAGTTGGGCAACGGTTTATTATTCGAGATTCAAATGGTGATATTGTAGCTCATGGCACACTACGTAAAGCAACATCAGGGCAAACGTTATATATTAGTCCTGTATCAATTGGTGATAGTGGCTATGTATCCACCATTAAACGAGCTATAACCGCAAGTGATACCATTACCATCTATAAAGACCGTCCACTATGGGGTGATTATAGCCGGATCGTCAATGGTTCATTCCGTAAAAAATGGGACGTTGCTTATACTGATGAAAACGAAGATACACCACCGATTGCAAACGCTGGAACGAGTCAATCAGCTAGAATCTCAGTTGGAGATAGTGCGACTTTTACACTGCCACGATTAGGGACAAATACATCAATCGTGTTCGGTAGTAAAACGATTAGTAGCTATTTGTGGACACTTCCTACAGGTGTAAGCCTTGAAGCGGGTTATGCAACAAGCGATAGTGTAGTTGAAGTTAGTGCTACGCAAGGACAACACATTATCAGTTTAACCGTAACCGATAGCAACGGCAAAACGCATACCGCATATACCTATCTATTCGTATCGGACGGCACGAACTATACCGATTTAAACGAATCGTATACTGTAACGATCAATAGTGATACTCAGGATTTAAACGGACGTTCAATTCAATTCGCAATTACGGGTACGAATATTGATAACACAATCTACCCCGGCGCTTATGTGCATTTACAGCATGATAGTATCTATGATGGTAGTAATCTGACAACGGGCGTAGATGTTGATATATTTGTTGGTTATGTAACTGAATATCAATATAGTCATAATGGGGATTACGGGCAAGCAAGTATAACGGCGGTATCTCCATATATGTACCTTCAACGGGTATTTATTCCGGCTCAATTGATTACCGAAGTATCTAACCCTAGCAATTGGACGGAAGTCAACAGCGATATAAGTAATCCTCAGGGCGCATTACAGTATAACCGTTGGCAATGTCAAAATCTATTTAGTATGCACGATATTGATACAGGTGCAATTACAACACCACGTAAATATAGCTATGAGTATAACGGCAAAACGATTGCAAGTGGTTTAGATGTCGCAGCGAGTGCGATATTAGGAAACGTCGGGAGCGCATCTGATGGTACACTCGTATTGAGACGCAACCCAAACTATCTAGACAATGCAACTCGTAACGCTATCTCAATCGGTATGACATTTAGTGCCGATGACATTCTACCACCATTAGAATATAATCGCAGTGTATTAGTGCCTTATTCCGATATTCGGGCGGGCGCGTTTGCTTATAGTGGTGGAGGAGCGAGTGGCGTTAAAGCGTGGTATGGTGTAAAGCGATGGTCACAGGGTGCAGGTGAAACTGTACTACCTGATTTTACTGTAGATGCTACTAACGGCAAAACGACAGTACTGGAAACCGTAGGGCATCTTGCAGCTGATTTACAAAGTCCTGATACAATCAGCATTAATCTCAATCGGAATATCAATATCATCGATCCTGTATATATGATATGGTTTCGACTTAATTTATCTTCTGATTACGATCCGAGTGGTAACGGTTGGAATAACACACGCTTTATAGCTCAACGTGTAAATCGTAATTGGGATAATGAGAATCAGACATTAAGTATACAAGTCACGCTTAAAGAGGAAACTTTTGGACAACAAGCTGACGAGTGGATTATTGGCAGCGGCGCGACGGTCGTTTCCGGCGGTTGGGTAACTGAACTTGGAATCGATTATACACCTTCAAATGATGATTTTAGCATATTGCCAAACGTTGCTATTGCCAACAATACGAATGGCAACCTAGCAATTACTCAAAATTTTACAGATAGTAGCCCGATATGGACGAGCTTAGATGATTTATTTTTAGGGCATGTTTGTGATGTTTGTTATGATTACAATAGTGCATTTTTCACTTCAGGCTACGATCTCAGTGAACCGCTATCTATTTATGTAGTGAGTGCCGATAGTACTACATTATCTATCTATCGGTTATATGATATAAAAGCGTCAAACTTTGAAGCTGAATTACTCACAAGCTACACGATGAATGATTCAAGCACATTAACATCTGCTAGGATTGCATGTAGTAGTACGACAACGACGCTAGTTGTATCTGCATGGCACGATCAAACAGGTGTATTGTTCGGACGGTCATTAGATGGTGGTGATAGTTGGACAAGCGCGACTCGCGTTGGTGATGCAATAACTGATACTGACAATGATAATAGCGATATTGGGTTATATATTACAGGGGTGAATCAAGTCGTAACGGCACCTAATAGCACAAGTGAATACGGCGTATATATCGCAACGGTTGCTAACGGGTTATTTACACGCCTTACAAATAGCCCTGCTGGACTTGGCGCACCTAACTACATGATTACAGGTGACGGCAATACAACATTATACGTTACATCATCATCATCATCATTATCTAGTGTTCAATATGACCTAGATATGACAACAGCTTCAACGGTAGATTACGAGATTACTACCAGTATCGATTCAGGGCGTACAGCGATTGATCCTATAGTTTTTCCTGATGCATCATTTGGTAATACAGCGCCTAGTATTAAAGCGGCGTTTGTTCAAGCGGGCGTATTTAGGGGATTAAATGTAAATGTAGATATAACCCTGACAAGTGAAATTATAGTCAAACAGGTATCATTTCAATATTACTATACACAACCCGTCAGTAATGTTTTATCACGCAGTATACTTTTATATGATGTATCGGATAATCTACTTGCGTCATATGCCACAGCTGCTAATGATGCAGCTAAATTATCATGGCAAACTGTAGATAGATTCTTTAATCAATCGAATGTGAAGCGTATCCGATGCCGTATATCCGTCGTTGGCGGTTCAGGGTTTACCACTGCCAATACATTCGGATATGTTGATAATATTAGCATCGTAGGACTACAATAATGGCGCGTGTTCTCTACAAAGTAACTACATTTACAGCAACAGATACATGGACGGATGTTAGTCCGACGACTGATTATATCCCTGAATTGCCTTACGGTTTAGGAATTGACATCTCCGATTCTACACAAATAGAATTAATGGCGACTGACGGCACAACACCACGTTATTATAGTTCAAGCAATACAGCAACATCATGGACGAATAACGGAACAACTAACTATCGTACAGTAAAGCGTATCGGAGATGCGTTAATATTCGCAGGAGTTGGCGCGCTAGATTTATCTGTTGACGGTGGTACAACTGTTAGTGATAAAACGGGGAATCTTGCCGTCGTATGGGGTGCAATCGGCACAATTAAACAGGTACTCATTGTCGTATGATTAAAAAGCCACAGATACAAATTGACGAGATTCTACCAAAAACCTTAGGCGTACAAATTGCGAAAACATTCGTCGCACGTCTAGGAGACCCAGCGCAGGGTTATAAGGTTAAAGTTGATTCTACAGATAAAAAAGGACTAGTTTATATTCATGGTATAGGTGATACACCTAACAGTGCCTATACTGCTGAAAACCGAGTCGGATTAACTGAGCTTTTACCACGTTCATTAGTCGAAGTTGGTTACACTGAAACCGGACGATTTAAGATTGTTGGATTCGCTCCTGAAAACTCAGAATACATTGACGGCGTGAATATAAACGATCAAACGCCCGTCTACCGTAATCAAATCTTAGATGGTGGATTAATTGCGAACGATTCCAATAATGTGCAATATATTGGCACGTATTATGTCGTTAATGGAATTGTTTATTTAACATCCGACCAAACTACAGGGAATTTAATTGACGGTAGTACAGACGATACAAGTGCCGTCGCAATACAGCCCCCATCGACACCTCAAACCGCTATAGTTGTATTAGTCCAGATTAACCCAGTGACTAATGTCATCAGCTATAAACAATCTAGTGCATTCCCGGCATCGTATAGTAATCGACTGATTGCATCTAATAGCCTGTATCCACAACCTGACGATAATAACGCCATAACCGGATATATACGCCTAATTAATGGCGTGACGACTATCAAACAGGAACATATTACATCCCTACCTGATATTTATCGAATAAATCGTGGTGAAGCTAATACCGCATCAAATATTGGTATCGATGGGGTAGGCGTTTTTGATGGTAAAGTCGGAGTAGATTTACAATTCAGGAACATTAACGCTGGTTCAACTAAAATATCTGTTACAGACGATTCAGCTAATAATGAGATAGATATAGATGTATCAGAATCAGATTTAACACTAGATAATATCGGTGGCACACTATCTGTTGTAAAAGGTGGTACAGGTTCAACGAATGCCTCAGGAGCGAGAGCAAACTTAGATGCGCAAGAGGATTTAAGTGGCGCTATCATTACATCAGCTACAGTTGCGACGGATGATAAAATCCTCATTCAAGATACAGACGACTCTGACAATTTAAAAACTGTTACAGTGCAAAGTGTGGCAGATCTAGCGAGTACTATAACTACTCCTGCATCTTCTACCGATAATGCTATTGTTAGATTTGATGGTACGGGCGGCGATTCAATACAAAATTCAGGCGTGTTAATAGATGACAATGACCGATTAACCCTACCTGATTCTACAACTATTCCACCATTAAATATAACTGAACGAAGTGCAGAACCTACTACGCCATCGTCGAATGATATTTATTTAGATGATGGTACAAATACCAGTAGTGGAAATCCGTCGTTTAGACGTTACACCGGCGCGACGTGGGAGGATATTGGAGGCGGTAGTGGTGGTAGCTTAAATTATGTTGAAACTACGACGGCTACTACATCATACTCAACAACTAGCACATCGCCTACAGCAATAGATACCACTAATTTAAGATTGTCAATCACCACAACAGGCGGACGCGTTTTCGTCGGTTTTGTTGGCTCAAGATTAACACAAAATAGTAATAATAATAATAATAATTTTATAGGTGTACTAATTTCTAGCACTTACTATTCAGGTGCGGTTAATAGTTTATCAGATAATAATAATCGGTCAGGGACACCTGCAAACTTCTTAATACCTATGAATTTAGGTGCGGGTACACATACAATTGATTTAGCATTTTATACAAAAAATGCGATAACACCTGTGAATTTATACGAAGCCGATGAAGGCTTATTTTATGCATACGAGGCTTAAACAATGAATACAGAATTGCATATCGGAACAGTTGATTTATTTAATATGCAAAAGCTGAACCTTGAACTTCAAGCCGTTGAAGCGTTTCGAGGGCTAAAAACAATGGGTAATGATGTATATGCTATTTTAGAAGATGACAGCTCTTCTATCATTACTGCAATTGAAGGAGTTGTTTCAAATCACTCCACTACATTAACAGACGCTCAACTCTCAAAATTAGCAGAAGATCAAATTGCAAATGAGATTAAACGATCACGAGAGTCGTTGCATCTAATCGCACCTATATGGCAACAACGCGCCATTGATTTAAATTCAGATTCAATTATAGATGCTATAACAGCATATAGTCATGTACGACCATTAATCGACATATATACTAATTCGTTTTTGTCAACGTATATTAAACGATTATGCAAACAGCATTATTTGATTGATTTTGATAATCCACCTGAACCCATGACAGACATTTACGCATCGGCATTCTTACGAGCTATCTATCAATATATCGATTCAATTACAGCACAATATAAGTTTTAGATAATCAAAAAGAGGAATATGATGCCATCTGAGATCTTAGGACTCCCAACAGGAATCTATATAATCGGAATTGCTATTGGCGCAATCGTTACGTTATTTTGGTGGTATTCAGGCGATGATAACATCCTGAGTAATGTCATTGATTTATATGACGATAGCCCACTTGATTTATATGTAACAGGTATGTTTAAAACACTCCCACCATCGAAGCGTGAAATCATACGTGATTTAATCGAAGTCGCCAGTCCGTTAACGGAGCGTACACCTAGTGATTTAGATAACAAAACGTTGAAATTACTACAGGATTTTGTAGCAGAAAATCAAAAGAAAACTGAATAAACTAAAAAACCGCCTTAACGGGCGGTCTTTTTTTTATTTTATTTTGAGTGCTAATTAATCCATCAACAACTGAACATCCTCAAACATCCCTTGATTACGGATATTTTGCCATGATTCTATCCATGCCCAAACTTGAGATCGATATACAGCACGTCTAAAAAAAACGATGTAATCATCATCAGCTAAATCTCCACTTAACCAAAGATCGTGTAACTTCTGATAAAATTCAACAACATAATTATCATACATGATCATTTTCCTCATAAATTTTAATTCGATATGATTTACCAATTTCAAGTAATAAAGCAAGTTCATCACCGAGTTCAATGTTCAACGTTTCATTTTGAGCGTCTACCCACGTCAATCCGAAACTATCTGCTATCAATTCAAACTCTTTTTTATCCTGTTTTTTTAACTCAGTGGCGATATAAAACTTTAATTCTTTCACTGTATAGAGATTATCACCGGCACGTTTAAGCAGGTCAATCGCAGTATCTAGCCCAAACTCCGACGCGACGCTATTGCATTCTTTGAATATTGCGAAGCTCAATGATGGATAATCTTCCAATAATGACCATCTGAGTTCTGGTAAGAATGTTTTAGCTGTTGTAAGATAACTACGCAGTGTTGATACCTCTACTCGCGCTAATTTGCTAAAATAGTCTAAATTATGCGAATTTGTGCCAACATAGCGGAGTGCGTCGCCTATAATCCAGCGTGATATGTCTTGAGTCTCACTAATCGATTCAATGATCGTTTCAACGTCAGATGTAACGTCACCTTGAATTGAATCAAGATGCGCTATAATCGACTGCCATTGTTCAGGTGGATTACTCATTATCACTACCCTCAATAATTCTTAACTGTGAAATAGTGCGGTCTATCTCATAAATAGACTGAATAATTTGCCGATGCGTTCCTGACGGTGCAATTTTAGAAAAATCCTTGAGTGCATCACGCGCTTGCTCAAGTGACAAGATTGTAATTTCAAGTTGTGGTATCATTATTATCTCCTATCATTATTAACAAAGTGGAGTACACCGGACTCGAACCCGTTCCGATAGGGTGCGCTTCGGCTTTATCCTATCGTGTCACCTTGACTGTACCCCATGTGGAGCGTGGCGGAATCGAACCGCCGTCTTACGTATCTTTACGCAATCGACACCTTAACCGCCCCATATTCCCAACTGTATCCGATGGTAAATAATTGTTGCATGTAGTGGAGTTCCTCTTGAGTTTCCTCAAAATTACCACTGGCGATTATTTCATCACCTGCGATAAAATAGAATTTTAATTCATCCTTATTGTTGTGAATGTAGCAGTGTAACCAGCGTTCAGTATCGTGACAATCGATCCATTCAATCGTATTGTCGTTTTCAATTTCTAATAGCATACTATTGAAAACTCGGTAAACTTCGTTAATTATTTCATAAGCTTCGACTGATGTAAATGAAAACATGACTACACTCCGTTTGTTACTTGACTATGATTACAGTATACAAAATACATTATACATAGTCAAGCAAACTATAGATATTGAACAATTTACTAATCTAATGTTCTAATCTGTTCTAATTTTACACTCGTTCAAATACTTAAATATTTCAATTGCCACCGGATAAATAACCTGAGGAACAACGGCATTCCCGAGAGCTTTTACGCGGTTTCTTCTGTCGTCTTTCCTGTCGGTAACTCTTGGCGGTTCAAACTCATATTGGTCTTGTCCTCTTGGGGCGGGGAACTGATGTCTGTCCACCCGATAGGGTAACCCATCAATAACTCCACCCAATCTGGGTTCAAAAAATGGCTCCCCTCTTTCGGTACAACCTGCCCCCGCAGATAACTTTGGGAGTCTTTTATTTGTTGTTTTGACCCGTAAACTCCTGTACCATTCGCGTCCGAATGGTTGGGTGTCCCCCAATTGCTTATCTGTTCGTATGCCACGTACTGAGTTAAGTTCATGCCATAACGAACGCCCTTCTCCGACTGACGGTATAACGCGCCCGTTTCTGTCTCCCCAAAATATTTTGGGTTCATGCTGACACCCCG
>Ga0099850_1000110_pt1 | contig 33425 bp, 45 predicted proteins | sample CB_VirMetaG_5_FD_79182 | JGI IMG/M metagenome (GOLD analysis project Ga0099850, IMG submission 79182) | Freshwater to marine saline gradient viral communities from Chesapeake Bay - CB_1508_1D Viral MetaG | ecosystem: Environmental > Aquatic > Marine > Coastal | place: USA: Chesapeake Bay... | reverse complement strand
GACAGACTAAAACAAATTAACGCAACCCAAATTGATATTACTGAATTACAACAACAGATATCTTCCATGCAATCAGACATCAAACACGTTGATGCTTCTATTAATCAGTATAACAAAAAGATCGAGTCGTTGAACGATCGCATGGGTGAAGAAAAAACCTTCGACGTTGAGATTGATAAGTTAAATAACGATCAGAAAAGTTTATCTGCCGACAGAGAACAGTTATCCAATGATCGTATGGTATTAGACTATGCAAGTAAAATGCTCAAAGATGGTGGTATCAAAACTAAGATCATCCGACAATATGTTCCGATCATCAATAAGTTAGTCAACAAGTATCTGGCATCTATGGACTTCTTTGTTGACTTCACACTTGACGAGCAGTTCAACGAGGTGATACGTTCTAGGCATAGAGATGATTTTAGTTATGCTTCGTTCAGTGAAGGTGAAAAGGCACGTATTGATTTATCATTAATGTTGACGTGGAGAGCAGTTGCTAAGTTGAAGAACTCAGTGAATACAAATCTACTCATACTTGATGAAGTGTTTGATGGATCGTTAGACATAAATGGTAGTGAGATATTGATGAATCTATTCAGAGAAATGACTGGTACAAATATTTTTGTCATCTCTCATAAGTCTGATCAGATAGTTGATAAGTTCCGCAGTACAATAAAATTTGAGAAAGTAAAATCTTATAGTAGGATAGCGACATGATATATAAACTAGTGCCAGATGATGATCCAATACTATCAAAGGAAGCGGAGTATTTTGATTTTGACAATCCACCTATGGATGCAACAGAGTTATTTCAAAACCTAAAAGAAACGATGATCGAACATAAAGGGTTTGGTCTTGCCGCACCGCAATGTGGATTGCCTTACAGTGCATTTGTTATAGGCGATCCTAGTACTCCTGATTCAATCTTCTCTGTATTCAATCCTAAGATAGTTCACGCTGAAGGAACATCAGATATGGAGGAAGGATGCTTATCTTTCTCTGGACTTTTCATTAAAATAAAGAGACCTTCTGCAATTAGAGCTAGATTTTCAGGTCATGATGGATATGTTGATACAACGGACTTCACTGGATATACTTCTAGAGTATTTCAACATGAGTACGATCACCTACAAGGTATTACGTTTACAAATCGTGCTTCAAAAATACGATTAGATAGAGCAATAAAGCAAAAAGTAAAACTAGATAAAATAAGGAAAAAGAATGTCAAATAAAATGTTACTTCTTATGGGACTTCCAGGATCAGGCAAAACTACGTTTGCTCTTAAGATTCAGGCAGAGTTTAATAAGCGAGATGTGAAAGTAAATTGGTTTAATGCAGATGAGGTTCGTAAGAAGTTTGATGACTGGGACTTCAGTGAAGAAGGTAGAATGAGACAGGCACAACGTATGCGTGATTTGTGTAATGAATCTGATACTGAGATCAATATGGTTGACATGGTTGCGCCTCTACCTGAAATGCGTACAACATTAAACGCTGATTGGTTGATCTGGATGCATACAATCGAAGAAGGTAGATTTGAGGATACTAACAAAGCATTTGTTGCCCCTGATATCAAAGAGGTCAATATGAAGTTTCCTAGATGGGGGACAACAGAAGATGCTGAAAATATTGTAAACATGGTTTTAGGGTAACATATGACATTTCCTTCCGAAGAAAAGCGTTACTGCTTCACGTGCAAAAAAAGATCGAAAGTATCATGATGTTGAGTGAAAATTGACCCTATAATCAAATTTTTTTTGTTTTCTCTATAAAATCAACGACTTATAACTTGTTGTTTTCAAAGGATTTTTGAAAATAATTTTTAAGTTATTGATTTTATTCAGCATTTAGTTGTTGACTCAGACCTCGTTTTCCTATAAAATGGATGTATATTCAATGAGAGAGGGTATACAAAATGAAGAATCTAAGAGTAAAAGGTATTTTCGGATCATCCACTAAAGAGTGGATAGGAACTGTAGTCAAGGTTAATGGAAAGCAAGTTGATATTCGATGGGACAATGGCGCGATGCATTATGCGACTGTTGACGATATCTTATCATCAAATGAAACTGGTCAAGGCATTTTTGCCCCATCAAAAATCTTTCCAGCTTTTGGAGAGTCTTTATGAATACTAAAGATATTCTTGCTAAACTTCTTGCTACTGAAAATCTTACAGTGGTACACGACAACGTTCCTACTGCATCATTCAATGTTAAGGATCGTGTTCTTACACTTCCGCAGTGGCACGACATGAAAGACTATACCTATGACCATCTCGTTGGTCACGAGGTTGGTCACGCCTTGTATACACCAGAGCAAGGTTTACATGATGTAGTTAGTGATAAAGGTAAGGCATTCAAGTCATATCTGAATGTAGTTGAGGATGCACGTATCGAGAAGTTAATACAACGAAAGTATCAAGGTCTTCGACGTGAGTTTGTCAAGTCTTATCGTAAGATGCTTGCTGAAAACTTTTTCGGTGGTGACATCGACGATGTGAATGAGATGAACCTAATCGACCGCATCAATGTGTATTTCAAATGCGGTATGTCTGCTGGCGTTCGTATTGAAAAAGACGAGCAACACTGGATCGATGAGATTGCTTTGGCAGAAACTTGGGAACAAGTAGTTGATATCTGCGAAAGATTGTATACTGAAGAAAAAGAAAAACAAGAAGATCAGATGCAAAATATGCCATCGCCATCAGAAGAAATGGTGCAAGGCGAAGAAGACGATGAGTCTGATGATGAATCATACGATAATGGTTATCAAGATGCTGAAGAGACTGAAGAAGAATCTGCAGGCGAAGACGGTGATATTCAAGAGTCAGAAATTTCACAAGGTCAAGAGACTGAAGAATCAGAGTATGATGATATCGGAGAGACAACAAATCCTGAAGATGAATTGACATCAAAAACTGATCAAATGCTTCGAGACGCTATTGATGGTCAACATAGTATGGATTCTGGTTGCACTACTAAAACATACATGACTACCAATATTGATCACAAACAATTTGTAAAAGATTACAAGACTATTCTGAATACTAAAATTGTTGATATACTTCGTCCTAGTCGTGAAGATCCATATTTCTCTGATGATCAGTCCGATGAAGTTAACAACTTGTTTGAATCAAAGGCAAGTAAATTGTTGAAAGAGTTTACTGTCAATAATAAAAGAACAATCAACTATCTCGTCAAAGAGTTTGAGATGAAGAAGTCTGCTACTAATTACTCTCGCTCATATATCTCTAAGACTGGTGTGATTGACCCAGTAAAGATGAACTCATACAAATACAATGATGACATCTTCCGCAAAGTCAATATCGTTCCTGATGGTAAGAACCACGGCATGATCATGTATCTTGATTGGTCTGGTTCAATGGTCAATGACATATTCAAAACTGTTGAGCAGACTCTTAATCTAGTTTACTTCTGCCGACAAGTAAACATACCGTTTCGAGTGTATGCATTTTCTAATGCGCCATCAGAAAGTTATCTTGGAGATTATGAAGAAAGAATGGATACTTCTTCTATGCCTGATAATACTCTTGTACCAATTGCAGATTTTAAATTGGTAGAGTTCTTCAATAACAAAATGAGCAAAAAAGATTTCAGTGATATGAGTGCTCGATTGTTAATCATGGCGAAATACAGCAGATACTTGAGAGATACATGGAGACTATATGGTACACCATTAGACTCAACATTGCTTGTTGCAAGTTCTGTATACAATGAGTTTCAACGCAAGAATCCAGTTGACATTGTAAACACGATTATTTTGACTGATGGTATTTCACACTACTGTAATACGACTATTAGTTACGAAAGACGTGATGGTAGTATGCAGAAAACAGTGTGTGCAATGAAACCACCATCATCTTATAATGTAAGAAACAGAATCAAAAGATGTATCATCACTGATCACATAACTAAAAATTCATTTGATGTTACCAGAAAAACTTCTACCAAAAATCTTATCAAATTGTACAAAGGTAGAACTGGTTCAACGGTAGTTGGATATCATATTGTGCCTTCATCTAAGAACTCGTTTATTGACACACTTATGAGTTTCGATAAAACACGTGACTCTTCTGAGAAATACTACGATCTATTCAAGCAAAACAATTTCGCAAATGTTACTGGTCTTGGATACGATAAGTATTTTATGATCAAGGGCGGTAAGTCCCTTCAGACATCAAACGGTTCATTTGAAGTCAGTGAATCTGCGAAAAAGGGTGAGATCCTCAGAGGTTTCCGTACTGCCAACAAGAAAAAGTTGGTTTCGAGACAGATGTTGAATGAATTTATTGAAGAAATTTCGTAAGTTATTGACCATAAAGGACAAATAGTTTGAAAAAAACTTGACTTGTAAACGGTTTGCTAGTAAAATAGATGTATTGATTGAGTTATATTATTTTTTACCTTTTGAGAGAGGACTATATTATGAAGAAACTAAACGCACAAAGAACTGAACTACTAAAGTCTGCATACGACAGATTTGGTAAGACTGCTAATTTTGTTCAATTGAAAAATCTAGCTGTTGAAATGGGACATCCATATCCAAGATTTTTGATTGAATCTAAAAATCGTATAGGTCGTGGTCTTTACAATTTAGAATCACAAGTTATGCAAGCGCAGATATTGCCTATCAGCAAACCTGTAAAATCTAAAAAAATACCTAGTACAAAAAAGTCTGCAGTAAAACAGAATATGAATATGGAATCAGAATCATTTCAGGAAAATCTTGTTCCTGCGACTGATCCATTATTCACTCCCTTTGGCAACTTCAGTCTTGTAAAAGATGTTGTCAAATCTAAAATGTTCTACCCTCTATACATTACTGGTCTATCAGGTAATGGTAAAACGCTGAGTGTAGAACAAGCTTGTGCGGTGACCAAACGTGAAGTGATTCGCGTGAACTTCACGGTTGAGACTGATGAGGATGACCTCATTGGCGGTTTCCGTTTGGTAAACGGTGAGACTAAGTTCTTCAAAGGACCAGTCATCAAAGCAATGGAACTTGGTGCAGTTCTGCTTTGTGATGAGATTGACCTTGCTAATCCAGCAAAGGTTATGTGTCTCCAGTCCATCCTTGAGGGTGGCGGATACTTCATCAAGAAGACTGGGGAGTACGTTACTCCCGCATCTGGTTTCACCGTAGTCGCCACTGCTAACACTAAGGGCAAGGGATCTGACGATGGTCGATTCATCGGCACTAACGTAATGAACGAAGCATTCCTTGAACGTTTCCCTATTACTGTTGAGCAATCTTATCCAACACCATCAATCGAGAAAAAGATTCTTGGTAATATGTTTGTTGATTTGAAAGTAAACGATGATGAGTTTGTCGAGAAACTTGTTGACTGGGCAGATATCATTCGCAAAACTTTTTATGATGGTGGTGTTGATGAAATTATCTCTACTCGTCGTTTGGTTCACATCGCTAAAGCATACTCAATCTTTGGTGATCGTATGAAGGCGATTCAAATGTGTATCAATCGTTTCGACGATGACACTAAAGTTTCCTTCGCTGATCTGTACACAAAGATTGATGCTGGCGTAGAGGTAGAGGAAACAACTGAAAGTGGGGTATCTAATAATGAATAATAAAATATCAGATTTATATGATATAGCTTGTAAACAAAGAAACTGGAAAGTTGCACTATTCCTTGAACAATGGGTATGTAAAGCTCTCAAGTATTCCAATGAACAAACTATTGAAGAATATTTACAAAATAGTGGTGGAATTAAACCAAAACCTAGATTAAAAGGTAACGAGTTAATTGCTAAAGAACCGCCATGGAAATATGCTACAATGAAATGTCCAACAATTGGTTGGAGTGCAATAAAAAAAATAGAAAGTTTTTTGATATCAAATGGTGTTAAAACTCATGCATGAAGATAGTGGTGAAAAAACTTGACTAAATAGGAAGTTTGCTTTATACTTGTATTATGAATTTATTATTATGGAGATATTATGGAACTGACGATTGAACTGAGCGAACTTCGCAAAAAGAAAATCTTTGTTGCCACACCTATGTATGGTGGGCAATGTCACGGAATGTACACTAAGTCAACTGCAGACCTCGCCAAGATGGGTCAGGCATATGATATTGATATACGTTTCTTCTATCTGTTCAATGAATCGCTTATCACTCGTGCAAGAAACTATTGCGCAGATGAGTTCGTTCGATCAGACTTCACTCATCTAATGTTCATTGATAGTGACATTGGATTTGATCCGAACGATGTACTCAGTCTTGCCGCAATGATGGACGAGAATGATCCTGATGGTAAGAAGATCGCTTGTGGACCATATCCCAAGAAGACTATCGCATGGGAAAAGATCAAGCAGGCAGTTGATCGTGGTTTTGCTGATAAAGATCCAAACCAACTACAGAAGTTTGTTGGAGACTATGTGTTCAATCCTGCTGATGGTCAATCAGAAGTACGGATTAACGAACCAGTCAAAGTGCTTGAAGGTGGTACAGGTTTCATGATGATCACTAAGGATGCATTCAATAAGTTTGACGAAGCATATCCTGACTACAGGTACAAACCTGATCATGTTCGAACAAAACACTTCGATGGTTCACGTTACATCACAATGTACTTTCAAGCACTTATAGATAAGGATTCTGAAAGATATCTCTCTGAAGACTATATGTTCTGTCAGTGGATGCGCAAGTGTGGTGTTGATACATGGTTGTGCCCTTGGATGAAACTAGATCATACTGGATCATACACCTTTGGTGGTTCTTTGGCAGACCTAGCATCAATTGGTGCTACTGCTACTGCTGATCCTAATAAAATAGGAAAGGAAAAACATAAGTGAGTGAGTACAAATATAATGAAGCAGAACTAGTACAGCAGTTGATGAATTACATCGACAATACCTATGATCAACATTACAGCAAGAATAAATTCCAAGCATCGGAGTTTATTTTTGATGCTGGTCATGGAGCAGGTTTCACCATTGGGAATATTATGAAGTATGCCCAAAGGTATGGCAACAAAGGTAGTACCGAAGAAGCAAGAAAGGATCTAATGAAGATCTTACATTATGGAATTATGGCGTTGTATAATCATGACGCACAACATGGAGTAATAGATAATGAAAATCAGTGAACAAACCTTCAACGTATTGAAGAACTTTTCTAGCATCAATCCTTCGATCTCAGTCAAAGCAGGTAACACACTGCGCACAGTATCTGAACAGAAAAACATTCTGGCACAAGTTACTGTTGCTGAGTCGTTTCCTAAAGACTTTGCAGTGTATGAGTTGAATCAACTGTTGGGTCTTGCCACGTTATTTGAAAACGGTGAGTATGACTTTGGTGACAACTCACTTACAATTAGTGAAGGTAAGAACTCTTCGAGTTATACCTACACCGATGCGTCTATGGTAACTGCGCCACCTGAGAAAGCAATCGAACTGCCATCAGTAGATGTTACGTTTGATCTTGCTTGGAATGATCTAAAGAAGATTATCAATGCGGCAAATCAGTTGGGTCTGCCAGAGATTGTAGTAAAAGGTAGTGATGGAAAGATAACACTTGTTGCTATTGATAGTAAGAATCCAACATCTAATAAGTTTTCTCAAGATCTAGATCTAACAACTGACGCTGAGTTTGACTTTGTGTTCAAAGTTGAGAACTTCAAATTTATCCAACAAGACTACAATGTGATGATATCGCAAAAGGGTATCTCTCACTTCAAAGGTAATTCTGTTGAATATTGGGTAGCAACTGAAGCAGGGAGCAAGTACAATGGTTAATCTCAACGAGGATATGGTAAAGGCGATGATATCAATTATTGATATGAGCGCAAAGGCAGGCGTGTTCGTTGGATCTAATATTACTGTTGCAGGGCAAGTGAGAAATGAGCTTGAAAGAGCGTTACAAGAATCAGAAAAGGTAGATGAAAATGAGTAATGTGGTGATTCCTAGTGATGATAAAACAAAGCAGCGTATCCGTGGTGCGTTGGAAGAAATTTCTAATTCAATGACACGAATGGGTGCTGAGCGTGATCTAATCAAAAACATTTTACAGGATGTTGAAAATGATACTCAAGTTCCTAAAAAATATCTTCGTAAAATGGCAAACATATTTCACAAGCAAAATCTCAACGAAGTCAAAACAGAGAACGATGATGTTGAGACGCTGTACGAAACTGTAGTCTAATGTCTGCGGTAACAAGAAAACGCCACATTGCTAAGACTATCACTTGGCGTATAACTGGTACAATCGACACGATGCTTATTGGTTGGTTTGTGACTGGTAGTCTGGAAGTCGGAGCAATGATTGGCGGTATTGAAGTCGTAACTAAAATGATTCTATACTATGCGCATGAACGAGTATGGTACAATCATGTCAAATTTGGAGTAAAAGATAATGTTTGATAATCAAAAACCCACAGTAGAAATGTTGGGAAGGTGGCAACCGTGGCATGACGGACATACAGAGTTATTCAAGCGATGTCTATCAATCACTGGGCAAGTATGTATTATGGTGCGTGACGTTGGTGGCGTCGTTGGACAGGACGCTGGTGGCGGTAGAACGGCAAAGCAAGACGACAATCCCTTTGACTTTGATACAGTGGTAGAAAATATCAAAGAAGGATTATCGAAACACGGATACAACTATGATGAACACTACATAGTAATGCTAGTACCAAACATCGTTGATATTAGTTATGGGCGTGGCGTTGGATATACATTTACTGAACATGATCTTGGCAAAGAAGTGCATGATATCAGCGCAACTAAAATCAGAGCAGAAATGAGAAACAAAGGAGTCCTGTAATGGGAATGACAGTAACTCAAAAAGCATTAGCAAGAATCGGGCAAGTTGATCCAACAGCACATGCAGTTTTGTCAAGTTGTATGGCATCAGCTTTTGGCGGAACACTTACAGTAAGTGGGTTCCAAGAAATACTGGATGAAGCAGGTGTACTAAAGTCTGAAGATACTGATGTTGATTTTGTTATCGAAAGCATTGTAATGATAATAATGAGTGGTTGACTTTAAATCGGATTGGTAGTACAATAGATGTATTATGTGAATGGAGTACTATATTATGAGAGAACAATTTTTGTGGGTCGAGAAGTATCGACCAAAAACTATTAGCGATACCATCCTTCCTGATAATCTAAAAGAAACATTTCAGAAGTTTGTAACAGACGGAACAGTACCTAATTTATTATTGACTGGTGGCGCAGGTGTTGGTAAAACAACTGTTGCTAAAGCAATGCTAGACGAGATCGGTGCTGACTATATCATCATCAATGGTTCCGACGAAGGTCGATACATTGATACACTACACAACAAGATAAAGAACTTCGCTTCCTCAGTATCACTGGCAGGTGGACGCAAGTATATTATTCTTGATGAAGCAGACTATATGAATGCGCAATCGATTCAACCTGCATTGCGTAACTTCATGGAGACTTACTCAGCAAACTGCGGTTTCATTCTAACGTGTAACTTCGTAAACAAGATCATCGCGCCACTACACAGTCGGTGTTCGGTGATTGAGTTTCGTATCCCTACAGCACAAAAACCTAAACTTGCTGGGCAGTTCTTCAAACGTGTCAGTAAGATTCTACAGACAGAAGGAATTGAGTTTGATCAAAAGGTAGTTGCCGAGATGATCACTAAGCACTTCCCTGACAATCGTAGGATACTGAACGAACTACAACGGTACAGTGTATCAGGTAAGATTGATGCAGGTGTACTGGCGAATCAGGTTGACTCTGATATGAAGACGTTGATCACTGGCATGAAGAACAAAGAGTTTTCAGTGGTTCGTAAGTGGGTTGCGCAAAATATAGACGGTGATATGACTCCGTTCTTCCGTAGGTTCTATGAGTCTATACATGAACATGTAGCGCCATCAAGCATCCCTCAGATAGTTGTTACACTTGCCGAGTATCAATACAAGTCTGCGTTTGCTGCTGATCAGGAAATCAATACGACTGCTATGTTGACTGAAATTATGGTTGATGCGGAGTTTCAGTGATGGAAAAAACAAATCCGTTTGACTATACGAATGCCATAACACAAACAAAAAAAGATCTAATGCGTGGTACTGCCAATGATGATCTGGCAGAAAAAGATTACAATCCGTTTCTGACTAATCGTGCGTTGTCTTATCATAGTGATACCATTCATTTTGCTAATGAGATGAATCGTTTGAGTCATATAGATAATCTTTCACAGTTCGACTTTTTACTAAATATTGTCAGACCCAGAAAGCGATTTGCTAAATGGGCGAAAAAAGATAATGATAGTGACTTGTTGATTGTTAAAGAATATTTTAATTATAACGACTCTAAAGCACGCCAAGCACTTTCTATCCTTTCGCCCCAGCAGATTGCAATAATAAGAACAACACTGACTAAGGGTGGAAGAGATGATAGAAAACATGATTGAAGTCAAACTGAATAATGAGGATGACTTCTTAAAGATTAGAGAAACACTGACTAGGATTGGCGTCGCATCAAAAAAGAACAAAACAATTTATCAGTCCTGTCACATTTTACATAAACAGGGAAGGTACTACATTGTTCACTTCAAAGAACTTTTTGCGTTGGATGGGAAACCTTCGAACTTTGCCGATGAAGATATGGGACGTCGTAACACTATTGCTAATCTGCTTGCTGAATGGGGTCTTGTTACTCTCAACGATCCTGACCGTAGCAGTAGTCCAGTTGCCCCACTATCTCAAATCAAAGTTTTGCCATATAAAGAAAAAGATGATTGGGAATTAGTAGCAAAATATAATCTAGGAAAAAAGAGGTAAAAATATATTATGACAAATTTTGATATGGTTCGTGAATTTATGAACGCATTTGAGCAAGAGGTGAAGACTGAAACTGAAATGCCTGATAAAGAAACACAAGTTCTTCGATATGCTTTGATTCATGAGGAACTCAATGAATTTGTTGACGCAATGAAGAAAGAAGACTTAGTAGAAGTCGCTGATGCGTTAACGGATCTTCTCTATGTTGTCTATGGTGCTGGACATGCGTTCGGTATTGATCTTGACAAATGTTTTGCTGAAGTCCAACGTTCAAATATGAGCAAGTTGGGTGAAGATGGCAAACCCATTTATAGAGATGATGGTAAGGTAATGAAAGGTCCAAACTTTTCAGAACCACAACTTAAAGAATGTTTGAATTTAGGAGATTAATATGAACGGTATGATGGGTAGTATGAACATGATAGATATTGGATTGCTGATTGTTTTGATAGCAGTATTTGTTTGGATGGCATATTCTGTTCTTTTTGATAAACCAGAAGAAACTCACACTGAAAAGATGCTGAAGAAAAATGCCAAAGATATTTTGGATAAAGAACCAGCAGCATGGCCATTTCCTACTGCTGAAAACATGGAACCAGAACGTGCTAGGAATGACAAGGGACATTATAAGAAAGATGATCCTGCTACTCCTGAGAACGAAGCATGGGTTAGCGGTAAAGCACCTGATGCTCCTAAGAAAACAAAAAAGGCAACAACCGCCACTAAGAAAAAGTCTACAACGACTAAAAAGACAAATGTTGCTAAGAAGCGGAAACCAAGAGTCAAAAAAGATGCGAAAGCAACACAAAATCCTTGACTATACCTCTGAAAAGAGGTAAAATAGAATAAATAGAATCGGAGTTTGGGCGATGTGAACTCCATCAAAATCACTCGCCATCACACACAACACATCTCAAAAGGAGAATCAACACATGGAAACACTACGCAAGATAGTGAATGCAATAATAGAAATGCAAGTATACCGTGCAAAGAAGAAGTTGGAAAGATATAGAAACAATGGCGGTTACTGGGTATGAAAAAACTAATGACGATAATTAGTAATGCGTTTGAGCGATGGTGCGAAGGCAATAGTCAGAAAGCACTAGAGTCTTATCTATCCAAGTCTCAAAATATTTCCGATCTAGAAACACGAATGAGAAATTGGCAACAAAGAAGTACGAGTAAGAGCAACTTCTTGCCATACTAACTATATTATTACACACATCACACAGGAGGCAACATGGCGAACAAAAATCCATTTGAAATTCGTTTTGATATTCTAGCAATGGCAAAAGAAATGTTAGACAAGCAGTATGACATGGCACAAGAAAACTATCAAACGATGTTGAAGCAAACAAAAGACTCAGCAAAAACTATGGAAGATATGAATAAGTATATTCCAAAGATGTATCAACCACAAGAAGTAATGGCGAAAGCAGAAGAACTTTACAAGTTCATCACGAAGAAAGACTGATACTAATATAATGGAGAGGGGGATCGACACTCCCCCAACAATATATAATGATGAAAGATTTAAAATCACCACTAAGGTATCCAGGCGGTAAAACAAGAGCAACAAAGTTCTTGTTTGAAAACCGCCATCTACCAAAAAGAACCATAAAAGAATATCGAGAACCATTTCTTGGTGGCGGTAGTTGTGCGTTTGCTTGGTCAAAGATGCACCCAGACATGCCTATTTGGGTCAACGACAAATACTACAATCTGTATTGTTTTTGGGTTACACTCAAAAACGATGGTGTGAAACTTGCTAATAAGTTGCATGATGTGAAGGATCAACTATCTAATGCGAATGATCCACTTCAAGCACACTTAGATTATTACAAGGTCATGCGTGATGGATTAAACAATGCAACCAATGAGTTTGATATTGCATGGCAGTTCTACATCATGAATCGATGTTCCTTTTCTGGATTAGGTGAGACAACTGGTTCTTTTAGTAAAGATGCGGTGTACGATTTGTTTAATCATAGACTTATAGGAAGACTACCCAAGTTTTCCAATCTAATGAAGAATTGGAAAATAACAAATCTAGACTACAAGAATCTATTGGATGGTGATAGTGATACTTTTGTCTTTGCTGATCCACCATACGATATCAGCACGTTTATCTACGGCAACAAAGGTAATATGCATGATACATTTTCTCACAAACAATTTCACGATGATGTTGATTCATCTTCAAGTATGATAATGATCACATACAATTCTAATCAAGAACTAAGAGATGCTTATTCCAATTGGAATCAGAAAGAGTGGGACTTGACATACACTATGGTTTCAACTAAAAACTATCGTGAAAATGAACAAGACAAAAAAGAATTACTACTAATGAATTACGAAGCACAGAAAGAATCTACACTAGAAGATTTTTTCGTATAAATAACACCTGTGGGACTCAAGTTGGACTTTGCTATTGCTCTCCGATGATCTGTCTTACATTTTTCTAACTTAATAAACATTGAAAGGAAGAACTATGTGGACTAAACCTACATACACAGAAATGCGTTTTGGCTTTGAAGTGACAATGTACATCGCTAATCGTTAATCTGTTTCATCGGGGGTGCATTGTTGCACTCCCAACTAAGTCTTACATTATCCGAGTTGCCGAAAAGGGACTCATTAATCTTGCTTTATAAAAAGGAGAAACTATATGACTATTACAAACTTTCCACGAGATATCTTTCTCGGATTCGATCCACTTTTTGATACACTCAATCGTATTGACGAAGTGAAGTCGAAACAACCATCCTATCCTCCATACAATATCATACAAAAAGAAACGCATCACTATCTCATTGAGATTGCTGTTGCTGGTTTCACTAAAGATGATATTGAGGTCACTCTTGAAAATGGTAAATTGACGATTGATGGTAAGAGAAATAAACTCCAAGATGAATCGCACTATATTCACAAGGGCATTTCTGCTAAAGGTTTCCGCAGGCAGTTTACTCTTGCTGATACCGTAGAAGTGGTTGGTGCTGATATAGTGAATGGTATGTTATATGTTGGACTACATAATGTGATACCAGAGGAAGAACTACCTAAGAAAATAAAACTCGGTGAGTTTGACAAACTCCATAGGAGTATGTTACTTGGGAAGTAATCTCAGGGAAGGGAAGCGCAATGCTTCCCTTTTTTATTGACTTGAACCGTGAATTATTATGAAATGGACTGATGAAGAAATAAAAAGATTTGTGGATTATTTTGGTAATCAATTGCCAGACCCAACAAACTATCCGAAAACGTTTTCTTACTATGTTAAATTATGGAGATATATCAACCGTGAAAACAAAAAATAATTTTGACTTTATAAGGTTTTGTAGTATAATAGATCTACTATGAAATTTTACACAAACTTTTTTATGCGTGGCAACTACGTCATCGTGCGTGGTTATGATAACGGCAAAAGATTCACAGATCGTATTCCATATAATCCTACACTCTACGTTCCTGCTAGAAACAAATCTGACTGGAACGCAATCGATGGTTCGCCACTTGAATCAATCAGCATGGGAAGTATACGAGAAGCGAGAGACTTTGCAAAGAAATATACCGAAGTGGAAAACTTCAAGATCTATGGATCAACACTATACGACTATGTTTACGTAAACGAAAACTACACACAAGATTATGACACAGATTATATTCGAGTTCTTAATATTGATATTGAGGTGGGTTCTGAGGAAGGTTTCCCAGATCCGCAACTTGCTAATCAACCTGTTACTGCTATCACCGTATCGCTTGATGGTGCGTATTATACGTTTGGTTGTCAGGATTATACGGTAAAGTCTGACAAGGTAACTTATCTACAGTGTAAGGATGAGCGAGAACTATTACTCAACTTCCTAAAGCACTGGCGCATGTGGGACGTGGATATCATTACTGGTTGGAACGTACAGGGATTTGATGTTCCTTATCTGTACAATCGTATGACCAAACTCCTTGGTGAAACTGCAGCAAAGAAACTATCGCCTGTTGGTATGATCCAAGAACGTGAGTATGAACGATTCAATCAAAAGAAAATCGAAATCGAGTTTGTCGGTATGAAAGTTATTGACTATCTTGATCTATACAGAAAGTTTACATACTCGCAACAAGAATCATATCGACTTGACCACATTGCTAACGTTGAGTTGGGTGAGAAAAAACTTGACTACTCTGAAGTAGAGACGCTCCATCAACTCTATAAACTTGACTATGAAAAGTTTATCGACTATAATATTAAAGACGTCGAACTTATTGATAAGATCGAAGATAAAATGAAGTTGATGCAAATGATACTGGCGATTGCTTATGATGCAAAAGTGAACTACAGCGATGTGTTTACTCAGGTTCGTATGTGGGATGTGTTGATACACAACTGGTTGGCAGATCGTAAGATTGCCATACCACCTAAAGAACGAAAAGACAAGTCATCGCAGTTTGCTGGTGGTTATGTAAAAGATCCTGAAGTTGGTATGCACAAGTGGGTGATGAGTTTTGATCTGAACAGTTTGTATCCTCATTTGATTATGCAATACAACATATCACCTGACACGTTTATAGAGGATGCGAGAGAAAGTTTCTCAATGGATGAAGCGATCAATGGAACTTACATCAACAACACTGATTATTCGGTTGCTGCAAATGGAACATGTTACTCTAAAGATAAACAAGGATTTCTGCCTGAGATGATGAACAGAATGTATAATGAACGAGTCAAGGCGAAAGAATCGATGCTTGAAGCGCAAGATAGACTTGAACAAGTGAACAGGAAACTAAATGAAATCAGTTGACGAGATGACAAAACAAGAGTTGCTCCAAGAACGAATGCAACTACAAAAAGATATCTCAAAGTTTAAGAATCTGCAGTTAGCAAAGAAGGTTCAGTTGAACTCTGCTTATGGTGCGTTGGGTAATCAATACTTCCGACACTTTGACGTGCGTATGGCAGAAGGCATTACATTGAGTGGTCAGTTGTCTATACGTTGGATTGAACGTATGATGAACGAATATCTAAACAAGTTACTTGAGACAGAGGGAGAAGATTATGTTATTGCATCGGATACAGACTCGTTGTACATTACTTTTGATAAACTTGTGGGCAGAGTCTATAAAGAGAGACGTGAGATACCACCAGTCGATAAAATCGTCGCCTTCTTGGACACTGTTGCTGAAAAGAAAATTGAACCATATATTGATAGGTGTTACCAGTTACTTGCTGAGAATATGAATGCATACTCGCAGAAGATGTTTATGAAGCGAGAAGCAATTGCCGACAAAGGTGTATGGACTGCTAAAAAACGATACATACTAAACGTGTATGACAACGAGGGAGTGCGATACGCTGAACCCAAACTCAAGATGATGGGTATTGAAACGGTGAAGTCCTCAACACCTGCTGTGTGTCGAGGTGCGTTGAAGAAAGCAATCTCGATTATTATGAATGAGGATGAGAAAACTGCACAAGATTACATTAACAGTTTCCGTGAAGAGTTTAGATCAATGCCGTTTGAGGACGTTGCATTCCCACGATCAATATCTGATCTTAATAAATATACTATCAAAGACGATAACTTGATTATACCAAAGGGCACACCGATACACGTGAGAGGTGCGCTTGTATACAATCATTTACTAAAGATAAACAAACTGACCAAACAGTATGAATTGATCAAGGATGGAGAGAAGATCAAGTTTTGTTATCTGAAAGTACCAAATCCTGCTCGTCAAAATGTTATTAGTGTGTTGAGTACATTACCAAAGAAGTTTGGTATCGCTGAATATATTGACTATAACTTGCAGTTTGATAAATCGTTTTTGGAACCATTGAAAATCATATTGAATAGTGTTGGTTGGAGTCCTGAGAAAACAAATACACTTGAGGACTTCTTCGGATAAAGGAGTAGCAAAATGGCAAATATACCAGAGGAATATCTAAGCGGATACGATTTCGGATTCAACGCAGTTGATGAACCACCTGCGTCTGGTCCAATTAAAGTAGACACATCAGATATAGCAGGGGACGTTGATGGGATCAATGACAACATCCTACGCATTGAGCAGAAGATGGATGCCGCAGTTACCGCAATCAATGCACTTAGTGCTAAGATGATGAATCTCGACGACGAGTTCGATGTAATCAAGTCTACTAAAGAAGCTGAAGTACAAAAGAAACTTGTAGAGGTTGAGAAACTCATTATGCCTTTGTTGGTAAATCTTATCAAGTCTTCCGATAAAGACTACATACATTGGCCAAATCGACAACAAGCAGTTGAATCACAAATTACTAAACTGCTTTCCTTGACTCGTGGGGAATAATATAGTATAATTGATGTTTGACAATTGGAGAATATAATATGGATTTTTTGAAAGATATGGTGAAGGGGATTGACAATACTAATCTCCTGAGTGAAGGTGGTAATAGTTCCGAGTACAGCGGATCGATTGATACAGGATCGTATGCGTTGAATGCTCTTATGTCTGGTAGCATCTATGGTGGTGTTCCTAACAATAAGATTACTGCCTTTGCTGGCGAGTCAGCAACTGGTAAAACATTCTTTGTGCTCAGTGTGCTAAAGACATTTCTTGATAAGAATCCAGAAGGTGGTGTAATCTACTTCGACACCGAAGCAGCAGTTACAAAGGGAATGATGTCAGATCGTGGTATTGATACCGCACGTGTTGTCATTGCCGAACCAACTTCTATTGAAGAGTTTCGCACGAGCGCAACTCGCATCCTAACTAATTACATAGACACACCTGAAGAGTCTAGGAAACCTATGCTAATGGTTCTTGATTCACTTGGTATGCTTTCCTCTATGAAAGAGTTGGAAGATACTGAGGCAGGTGCGAATAAACGCGACATGACGAAAGCGCAGTTATTGCGTGGCACGTTCCGTGTTCTCTCACTCAAGTTAGCGAAAGCGAATGTTCCGTTGCTCGTCACCAATCATGTCTATGACGTGGTTGGAGCTTATATTCCCACCAAAGAAATCAGTGGTGGTTCTGGACTGAAGTATGCTGCATCTTCTATTATCATGCTTGGTAAAAAGAAAGATAAAGACGGCACTGAGGTGGTGGGAAATATCATCAAAGCAACTACTCATAAGTCTCGATTCACTAAAGAAAACAAAAAGATTGAAATCAAACTCTCCTACGATAAAGGACTCGATCGGTATTATGGTCTATTAGATCTTGCCGAAAAGTACAACGTCATCAAGAAAGTATCTACTCGATATGAACTACCTGATGGATCTAAAGTATTCGGAAAGGCAATCAACGCTGATCCTGAGAAATACTTTACACCTGAACTACTTGAGCAACTAGACGAATGTGCAGCAAAAGAGTTTATGTATGGTAGAGAGGTTGAGCAGGAAGTAGAGGAAGGAGAAATGTAATGGAAAATATGCCTGATTACGGTTGGCTACTTTTGGCTTATGCCGTAGGAACCATCTTAGGTTATGCTTGGGGTATTAACAAAGGTGCTATGGTTACTATTCAGAATACCATTGACGCACTAATTGTAGAAGGCTTTCTCAAACAAAGAAAGACAACCGATGGCGAGATCGAATTACTTAAACCAAAAACTTTTGAGGAGTGATTATGTTAGATGAAGCAAAGATGTTGACCGACCGAATTGAATTTTACAAGCGAGATCACAAGCGAGATCTTGATAATCCGCATTCTGTTAATGGCTTTCGAGGCACTTGGCAGTTTTCAGATCATTCTTTGATTCCTGGAACCTTGCACGGATTTCTTACCCGATACTTTGGTATTGAAAAACTTAAACGAGTTCCGTTGGAGAAAATCAACAAGCTCATGAACGAAGTTTGGGAAGGACCTGGTTCGCTTGAGAAACTGTTCCGTCTTGAAGCAGAAATGATTACCTCCGGACAAACCATCAAGTTCGACACTTTTCTTAACACCCCAAGCATACGAGATTTTGCCAAGAGCGAAGAGGAAGAAGAGGAAGGGGAAATGTAATGGAAATGTCTGCACCAAAATTTGAACTAATTGAACACAAGGATGCTTCGCCAGAACACTGGTGTATAAAAATCAAAGACGGAGAATACAAAGGTGTTATCTACCAGTATCAAACCGTTAAGATTGAGGAAGAAAAAAATGAAGATGGAGCAGTATTAAAATTCAAAACTGCTTTTATAGAAACCCCAAATTCTGTAAACTTGACTAAAGAGAAAGATCAGAGTATAATGGGTGCTATACTTGTAAATATACTTAATGAACAATTTGAAACAGTAAAGGCTGCAGATGAGAACGGAACATCTAATACTGAAGAATCTAATAACAGATGAGGATTACGCAAGAAGAACTCTTCCATATCTAAAATCGCAATACTTTCAAGATGTAAATGAACGAATTGTCTATGAAGAGATAGATAACTTCATTACTAAATTCAACACATTGCCTTCTCGTGAGGCACTGACGATTGAACTTGATAATAGATCTAACATCAATGATAATCAGTTCGCTGAGATTGCGAAGTATGTTAGCAATTTAAAGTCTGAAGATAAAGATGACAAAGATTGGTTGGTACAAACAACCGAAAAGTTTTGTCAAGAAAAGGCAATATACAATGCGATCATGGAATCAATACAAATTATCGATGGAGATGGAAAACGAGACAAAGGATCAATTCCTTCTTTACTCAGTGACGCACTTGCTGTTTCTTTTGATCCTAATGTTGGTCATGACTTTTTTGATAACTCTGACGCTCGTTTTGACTTTTATCATCGTGTTGAAGAGCGCATTCCATTCGATCTGGAATATCTTAACAAAATCACTAAAGGTGGTGTTCCAAAGAAGTCATTAAACATTATCCTCGCTGGTACTGGTGTTGGTAAATCTTTGGCGATGTGTCATATGGCAGCTGCTAATCTGCTTGATGGTAAGAACGTGCTCTACATTACCTTGGAGATGGCAGAGGAAAAGATTGCTGAGCGTATCGATGCTAATCTATTGAATACTAAACTGGATGAACTCAACGAACTTCCAAAAGACGTCTACGACAAAAAAATTAATCGCGTAAAAAACAAAACAACAGGTAAATTAGTTATTAAAGAGTATCCAACTGCCGCAGCAAATGTTGGTCACTTCCGTCATCTGATCAATGAATTAAAACTCAAGAAACAATTCAAACCTGATATCATCTATATTGATTATCTAAACATCTGTGCTTCGAGTCGTATCAAGATGGGTGGTTCGGTAAACACTTACACTTATATCAAGTCTATTGCCGAGGAGCTCCGTGGTCTGTCTGTTGAACAAAACTTGCCAATCTGGTCTGCTACTCAAACGACTCGATCAGGTTTCAGTAACTCAGATGTCGGACTGGAGGATACCTCTGAGTCATTCGGTCTACCTGCCACAGCAGACTTCATGGTAGCTATTATATCTACTGAGGAACTGAATAATCTTAATCAGGTGCTCGTAAAACAGTTGAAAAACAGGTATGGAGATCCAAACGCCCATAAGAGATTTGTATTGGGTATAGATAGGTCTAAAATGCGTCTCTACGACGTCGAGCAGAGCGCACAGGAGGATCTAATCAATGTAGACGATACTGGTCCAGTAAATACATTCGGAGACCGTGAGCGACCTCTGAGAGACTCTAATAAGAGCAAATTTAACACTCTAAAGGTCTAAAAGTTATAAGAGTGCATTCTATATAACAAAAAAGTATAACAAAAATGCCCTTTAGAATCAGTGACTTATCCCTTCCGTTCTCTAAGTCATTGATTTTATTGGGCATTTAGTTCTTGATTTATTTTCTAATCAGAGTATAATAACACGTATTGATTGAGAAAACAGAGAGAGAGAAAAATGACACAGACACAGCAAAAAACATTTATAAATTACTGTTACGATTTTTACGGTATCGGTGGTATTTACGATTTAGGCGTCACCATGCAAGATGTCGAACAGGCTGTTTCATTATATGAAGCCAAGTGTAATCGTTACCCAGAAATGTGGGGCGATGGAGATAGTGTAGACCGTGAAAGAGTTCGTGATATTTTGGTTGCGTTATTTCATAATAAGGAGTTTGCATAATGTATAAAGATTTATTGATGTCAACATATCGTGTTGATTTTTATACCTTTGGATATTCGAAACATTTTGATACTCTTGAACAGGCAATTGAAAATGCTAAGTCATCAGGATTTCAATGTACTGTTTGGTTTGATAATGCGCTCATTAGAAATTTCTAATGGTCTCCGTTGTCAACAGATTGAAGCGACGTAATCCTTACGCAAAGGCACTATTAGATCGTCAAGGACTATATAAACAGCGAGTCGAAAAAGATCGTACAAAGTACACTCGCAAAACTAAACACAAAAATAAAGAGGTGTAGTATGGAATATAGAGACTTAATTATTGAGAACCTAAAGAAAAAGTACAGTAATGAAATCGATATTGCAAGAACTAATATCGAGATCTTTTTGAGTAGTCCGCAAGGTGTTGCTGAACACATCGATTTCAGCGAGACGATTGAAAAAGAGTTACAAAAAATTGCACATGCAAGCGATATGATAGAATCTATAAATTATCTGCTTCCATAAAGAATGAACGTCGTCGTCAAAGGTGGAAAGAAGTATCAGCGGACATGGGTAGAAAATATAACCCATTTTTGCATGAAAAAACTTGTTTCTACTCGGATGTATAATTTGCTCGAAGTTACTGTAGAAATGAGAAAAGACTTGTTTCACAAAGAGGGATTATATGGCGATGCGCAACCAGATGACTGGGGAGAAGCAAGACCAAAGTTTTTTACGGTTCGCATCGATAATGCTCTTAGATTGAGACCCTTGTTACAAAGTTTGTGTCATGAACTGGTGCATGTTTCGCAGTATGCTAAGAATGATATGCGCGAGGTAACTATAAAAGGTGAAATGTTCACTCGATTCAAGGGAAAGTATTATCCGCATGAACAAACTCCATATTGGGAACAACCATGGGAAGTCGAAGCAAATGGTTTAGAACGTGGAATGTTTGAGATGTGGGCAGCTGATATGGGAATCTTTGACGATGAAAAAAATAACAACTGGGCATATTTGGACGAATACCCTGCTGGATACTGGGAAAAGATATGGTCACAAGATAAAACCGAACCAAGACAGAAAAAGCTTGACTTCGGAGAGGATTTAAGCGATAATATATGTATGGTTAACGAAACGACTTCTGGGGCGCATTGACAACTCTCTCTCTCAAAATCAATTTGTCATGTGATAAAACGGTAATGCAAAATTACCGACCCCCACCTTATCTCCTCCTCGCCCCAATTCGTTGGGGCATTTTTTTGTATAAATAGTTTATAAACTAATAATTGTAGAGATCCGATATGGCGATTAAAACATTTAAAAAATACCTAAGCGAAGGCACACTCCCATCTGACTTCCTTGATGGATTTGATTTTGAGGTAAATACAAAAGCGTCCTCTGGCAGTAGAACTGTCTATCGAGTTCGTTCATCTGACAGAGACGCTGATAGGGATGAAATTTTAAGAAGGTTGCGTCAGGCAGGTGTGGATGCTAAATTAGGTTCGGGCAGTTCAAGCGTTGACCCTGTTGATGGCGTATATGACGATAAGAAATTTCGAATAGAAGTCAAACCTATGGCTGGTGGTATGGGTGAGACAACACTCAATTCTAGTATCACTGAACTTTTTCCGTGTATCGCTTTTGAGAAAAAATATTCTCCAAAAGACGTAGAGGATTTCCACAAGTATTTAATGTCGGTTAATGTTAAAAGTTTAAAATGTGTCATGGCATCTGATCGCGTCGCTGCACAAGAAACAATTAACAAAGCAGACACTTCTACAAAATTCAATGATAAAATGCAAAATGCGATTGGTGTGTTACAATACATCAAAGATCAACACAAAGACAAATCAATTTCAAATGTATATTGGGGATATCGTGCGAAACCGGCAGGTGTTCCTAAGTCGCATCCAGGAGATATGTTTATCAAATACACTGATGGAAAACTTTTAGGCGTAAGTTTGAAAGCAGGAGGGAAGAAAACTTCTGAACCACAACTTAATACATATGTAAAACCAGTTTTTTCCGCATTTGGTGAAACAAAAATGATGGAGGAATTGCGTTCTACGGCATACAAAAAAGTGTATTCTAAGATTAATGGAATGCCACCACTTGAAAATTTTGATGGTGGTTTAAATGGTAGACACAAAGATAGAAGAGAAACAGAAAAAATTCTCAAGGAATATGATAAATCAAGCAACAAAGATTATGAAAAAGACTATGACGAGATGCTTGAGATTATGAGAAAAGGTGTTGTTAGTTTATTTAATAAGGATAAAAAGAATACCTTAAATTATATTAAACAAGAGGTTCTTAGAGATGCACCAGATGTTCCAACAACAGTTGTCAAAGCGGTTGGTAGTGATTATGAGGAAGTTACAGATAGAGATGCAGTTGGTGTTTTTTTACCACAAGTTGAATTTATAAAAGCTGTTATTTCAAAATCATCCAAACAGGATTGGTTTATTATTCTAAAGTCTGGAAAAGATAGTTTGACAATGAAAATGTCAATACGTTCAAATAAATCTGGTCATGCTGGCAAGAAAAAACTTGGACAATTTCCTACAGGACTTGCTATTAAATATAACGGACTGGTTAAAAGTTAAAAATGAAGAAGTTTTCGACATACATTACTGAAGAAAAAAACACTCACATGGAACACCTAGAGGATGCTGTCCTCAATGCAGGTGTGAAAGGAGCAAGAGATGCAATTAATCTCCTCAGAAATTTACGTGATATGCTCGCTGGCAGCAGTGATTCTGCTGTGGACATCACCGTAAAATGGGACGGTGCACCTGCTATCTTTGCAGGTATTGACCCAACAGATGGAAAGTTCTTTGTTGCTAAGAAGGGTATCTTCAATAAGAATCCTAAAATATACAAGACCGAAGATGAGGTCAAGGCAGATACCTCTGGCGATCTAGCAAAGAAACTATCATTGACACTAAAGTATTTACCAGAACTTGGTATCACTCAAGGTGTGTATCAAGGAGATCTACTATACTCTAGATCTGATTTAAAGAAACAAACAGTCGATGGTGAGAAGATGGTCACATTCCATCCTAACACTATTATGTATGCAGTCCCATTCGCATCAGAGTTGGGTAGAACTATACGCCAATCACAAATTGGTATTGTTTGGCATACAACCTATACAGGCGACTCTTTCGAGAACATGAGCGCATCATTTGGAAAGAACATTGCTTCTAAATTTAAAAATAGCAAGAATGTTTGGTCTGTAGATGCTATGTTTCAAGATGTATCAGGTAATGCTACATTCACAAAGAAAGAGACTTCACGAATCACCAAGTTGCTTTCCGATGCTGGGAAAATATTCAGAAAACTTGATGCTAAAACACTTAATGGAATATCTGACAATCCCGAACTGCTTCAGAAAGTAAAAACTCACTACAACACAAAGGTGCGCAAAGGTGAACGAATTACTAATGTTTCTGCTCATGTCAGGGATCTCGTTAATTACATTACTGAATTCTACGGCAAAGAAGCAGAAAAAAGGAAGACGCCAGAAGGCAAAGCAAAACAAACAGACAAACGTGATGAGATACTAAGTTTCTTTTCTAATTCAAATAAAAAGAATCTAGAAAACATCTTTACGATGATGAACTATATAATAGTGGCGAAAGAAATAATTGTTGACAAATTAGATCAAGCGAGTAATATAGGCACATTCTTACGAACAGCAAAAGGATTTGAAGTAACTGCTCCTGAAGGATATGTAGGTATTGATCGAAAAGGGAGTGCTTTGAAGTTAGTTAATCGTATGGAGTTTTCAAGAGCGAACTTCTCAAGTGATGTGATTAAAGGATGGGAAAAATGAAAGAAGTGATGCAAGAATATGTGGGATATGGTTTTATTTGGGTGATATGTATTATGCTGTGCTTAATACCATTGCATTTACTACATTCAGTATTACATGCATTTTTCTAAAAGTATAAATAACTGTTATTAGTCCTTATAAGCGACACTCTATTATAACGCTTTATTAGGTTTTAGTCAAGCATTAAGTCTACGGAAAACATGCTAATATGAAAAAAGTTGTCATAACATTTGGTCGTCTCAATCCACCTACGATTGGACATCAGAAATTAGTCGATAAGGTCAAGACCGTTGCCAAAGCACAAAAGGCAGACGCTAGAGTGTATCTGTCACACTCTCAAAACAATAAAAAAGATCCCTTAGATTACGATACAAAGATCAAACTTGCTCAAAAGGCATTTGGTTCAACTGTAACTAAGTCTCGAGCAAGAACTATCATCGAGGTGATGAAAGAACTACAAGCACAAAAGTACACCGACGTGGTGTTAGTTGTAGGTTCAGATCGTATAAAAGAATTCAAAACTTTGCTAGACAAATATAATGGCAAAGATTATAACTTCGACTCTATCAAATATCAATCTGCTGGTCAACGAGATCCTGACGCTGAAGGTGTATCAGGTATGAGTGCCAGTAAGATGCGCGCTGCAGCAAAGGAAGGCGATCTCAAGGCATTCAAGTCTGGTCTACCTAAACCTCTACAGTCCTCTGCTCAAAAGATATATGATATGCTCCGCGACATAATGGAGACGGAAGAGTTAGACGAAGCAGTAATGACGTTACAACAGCGCATGAAACGAGCAAGAATGATGAAACGTATTGCTAAGAAACTTGCGATGAAACGAAAGATTAGAAAGAAACGATTTGCCGATGCCAGTCGTTTACTACAGAGAGCGCGAAAGGCAGCAAAGCAAATACTAAGAAAGAAACTTGCTGGTTCGCGTGGAGAGAATTACAAACAACTTTCATTAGCAGGCAAGATGTCTGTAGATAAGTTAGTTGATAAACGTTCTAGTGTAATTGATAAACTAGCGAAAAGACTTTTGCCTAAAGTTCGTAAAGCAGAAATGGCAAGAGTTAAAGCTGCAAGAAGTGGACCAAAGAACGAAGAATATGATTGGTTAGAAAACGAAGATCTCGTGTTTGAATTGTATGAATCTGACGCGGAGGAGTTTATGACTGAATTGTTGGAAGCAAAACAAGACTCAGATATAAAAGATCGAGAGGGAACACAACCTGCTAAATATTTTTCTGGACTAAAGAAAACAACTAAAACATCAAGAGACAGAGCATTTAAAAGAGGTGCTGAAAAAGATTCAAGCGATCCTTCAGCATATCCAAAGTCACATCCTGGAGATAGCGCTGCTAAAACTAAAATGTCAAAACATACTAAAAAATATCATCAGATGTTCGGTGAGAAAGTTGAACATGAATTAACTGAAAACGCCAAAGCAGCATTAATGAAAAAGGCAGACAAGTCTGGTATATCATATGGCATATTAAAGAAGGTATATGACAGAGGTCTTGCAGCATGGCGTACAGGTCATCGTCCAGGTGCTAATCAGCAACAATGGGGTTTTGCTCGTGTTAACTCTTTTATCACTAAAGGTAAAGGGACATGGGGCAAAGCAGATGCTGATCTTGCTGCAAAAGTTAGAGGATCGAAACCAAAGAGTGAAGATTGTTGGGATGGATACACACAGCAAGGTATGAAAAAGAAGGGTGATAAAGTTGTTCCTAATTGCGTGAAGGAGGCAGTATCACCTGCTCAACAGGCAGCAATCGCTATTTCTAAGAAGAAAAAGTTTAAAGAGATGATGAGTAAATCAGGTGCTGGTGAGTTTGGTAGCACAGAACTTGCTAACAAATACAAAAAAGATACTCCTGGCCAAGTTACCGAAGACTGCGATTGTGATTATAGCGATGTTGTAATTACTGAGGCAGAGTATCAAGGGAGATCAGTAAAACTAAATGATCCGTTCAGACTACCAAGCGGTAATAAAAAGAAGTTTGGTGTGTATGTAAAGAATAGTAAAGGTAATGTGGTTGTTGTGAAGTTTGGTGATCCTAATATGGAAATCAAACGCGACGATCCAGAACGAAGAAAATCATTTAGAGCAAGACACGATTGTGCAAACAAAACAGACAAGACTACACCTGGATATTGGTCGTGTTACCAATGGCGTGCTAGTGCAAAAGTTGACAACTAATAGGGAAATCCAATGAATTTACTAAACACAATTAAAAACTTATATAATACTGATTTGCAAGAGGGTGAAAAAATATCTCCAGATCAAGTCACAAAAATATTTGGATATACCGATAAAAACCAAATCAAGGGTGTTATTAAGTTGGTTGGAATGTCAGGTATTAAAACTCAACAAGGCATGCAGAATCGTAATCCAAAGGGGTACGACAAACTTACACGTCGTTTGGGTGAAGAATACATAATCGACGAATCAGTTGAGATGGATGAAGATGTTTCAAATTTTAAGTCTGCTGTTGCTCGTATAAAAAAAGCAAGAAGTGTTGACGATTTAAAGAAACTCGAAAAATCTCTTGAACGTGTATTTAAACAAACTGATGCACTAACCAAGAGAGAGTTTGGTCAACTTGATGGTATGATTGTTGATAAAATATCAAAACTTGATGAAGAAAACCTCGATGAAGCATTGAAAACTAAATCATACCAAGATGGTCAAAAGGCAGCTATGAAAGGTGTGAAATACGACGATAACCCTAACAAGAAGGGATCAAAAGAATATCTCCAATGGTCAAAGGGTCACAACGATACACGTGTAAGAGATTTGGTGCGTGTAAAAAACCTTACAAAAGGTCGCACTAGAAAAGAAGAGACTGAACTTGACGAAGGTAAATCGTCTACAGGTTATGAGTTGTATCATAAAGATTTTTCATCTGCAATGCAACATGCATATGCGTTTGCAAAAAAGAAGTATGGTATTACAATTAGTCCAAAAGAGATTGATGATAAGGTTGCAACAGGACCAAAGAAACCTTCTAACGGAAAGACCAACTCTTACAGACTGAAGGGTGACAAAGGCAATGTTCAGATTCAAGTTGCAAATCTTGACAACAAGAGATTCGAGTTGAATATGTATAAAGAAGAGGTTGAAATTCAATCACAAACAAACGAAGAAAAGGAAACAGAGAATATGTCAATCGGAGAAGGTAAATCATATGGACTGACTCAATCTCTACTCGATGCGGTCAAAGGTGTGCTAAATGCGGACAACACCAATGATGTATCCGACGATGGCGATGAGATGGATAAAGTGCAACCAAAAGCATTAAAGAAAAAGTTCGCAAATCGTAAAGACAAAGACATCGATAATGATGGAGATGTTGATGATTCTGACGAGTATCTACACAAGAGACGTAAAGCAGTTTCTAAAGCAATCGACAAAGAAGAAGAGGTCGATGACAAAGAGGTAGAAAAGAAAGCGAAGGCAGAAAAAGATGTTGACGATGACGACAAGGACGATAATAAGAAAGCGATGGCAAAAGTTGCTGACGACGATGATGAAAAGTCCGACGAAGAAAAGCAAAAAGAAAAAGAACTAATTGCTAAGAAGTCTAATCGTAAAGAAAAGATTGACACCAAACCAACTATGGGTGAAGCGAAGGTTCGTGGTAAAGAAGTATATGACAAGACATTTGCTAATAAAAAACAAGCAGACGATTTTGCTAGAAAAATGGGTGGTCGTGTAAAACTAGTTGGACGTGTATTCTATGTCTTCAAGGAAGAAGTAGAACTAGAAGAAGAGTCTAAGACAATTGCTAAAGTAAAAGAAATTGTTGATAAGAAACAGGCAATGAAGATTGATGGTATCATGGTTGATATGTTCACTGCTTCTGCAATTTCTCAAATTTACAACAAAGTAAATGACGCGAATAAAGCGAAGATGGATAAACTAAAGATCACTAAACTTGCAGATATAGCAATGAAGTTGATGAATAAGCGAGAACAGTTTGGACTTGAGGAAGAAACTGAACTAGTTGAAGCGATGTCCAATGATAAGTTAGTTAAAGTTTTTGATAAACTAAAAAAATTAGATACAATCAAAATCAAACATGATTCTACTTTGCAAAAGGGAACTGATTTTATTGAATACATAGTAAAACAAAAGAGTACTCTTGGCAATGGCAATGAGAAAATTACTCTTGCATTGAGAGGTAGTCCTACTAGTGGTAAGAGATACATGTACAAAAGAAAGAGTGGTAAGGTATCTTTTGCGGTTGGTGATATGGCAGCATCTATTGTTGACATCAAGGAAGACATAAGTGAAAGTGCTGCTCGTAAGCGTTTATCTGGTATGATGAAAGACAAAGCAAACGTAAAGAACGTTCGTATTCCTACTCCTGATGAGCGTAGAGCGCAAATGGCAAAACAAAATGCAGGTAAAAAGAAGAATCCAAACTCTATATTTGCTTCTACGAATGAGGAAGTCGAACTTGATGAAGCAAAGTTTACAGACAAGCAAATTAAGATGGCGTATGGCGTATTGAATGACCCACGTTATAAAGGTGGCAACTTGTCAGGTGCTACGAAAGCAATTGAAAAGATTGCTCGCGGATTATCAAAGCATCCAAGTGTTATGAAAGCAATGAAAGCAACTTCTGAACAGGTTATTGTGAAAGAATTAAACATTAAAGAAGCAGAAATGACACCTGAGCAAGAAAAGAAACGCGAAGAAATCGTTATGGCAATGAAGAAAAAGATGCCAGAATTCGAAGCAAAGTATGGCGATCGAGCAAAGGAAGTTATGTATGCGACCGCTACAAAACTTGCAATGAAAGAATAATTATAAATAGACTACAAATCTTTAATAGGAGATAAACAAAATGTCACTTTGGGGTAATAAAGACAGCAAAACAATAGCAGGTAGCATTACTGTTAGTGCTGCAAACGCAACTGTTATCGGAGTGGGCACAACGCTTACCAACTTTGAGGTTGGTGATACACTAAATGTTGGAGACAGCGATTTTGTATTCACTGCTATCGCAAACGCAACCGTCGCAACTGTAAGAGCAGGTGCTACTGGTGGAACATTGGCAAGTGCTCAATCTAACAATGCATATGTCGTATCAGAAAAACCATTATACATGGCATATGGTCAAGTTAATGGTGATCTAGGAAATGTATACGGTGTAGACGTTGGCGAGATGGAAGGTTCACCAATCTCAGCAACTATCACTATCACATCTGGTGGTGCTAACTATGCATCTGCACCAACAGTAGTAATTTCTGCACCTGAGCATCCTAATGGTGTTCAAGCAACTGCTACTGCTACCATTTCTGCAAACGCAGTTAATGCAATTACAGTAACGAATGATGGTGAAGGTTATCAATCAATTCCAACAGTTTCTTTCACTGGCGGTAATACTACTATTGCTGGTGTTGCTACTGCTACTGCTGCATTGGTATCAACTGAGCAATTAGCAGTTCCTCACGCTGGTTGGGTAGTTCGAACTGCAGGTTCTGGTGGTCGTTCTGGACGTGTTCAGTACGAAACACTCGTTGCTGGTTCATCTATTACTGGTGATGCTGCTGACGATGATAAGTTCCCTGAATAAATTGGAGAATAACTAATGGCAGATAAAAAGGTCACGGAACTAACGGCAGCGACAAGTACGACTGCCGACGACCTTTTGATGATCGTTGATGATCCAAACGGTACACCTGCAAGTAAAAAGATCACGCTGAATCACTTCTTCGGAAGTGTTTCAGCGAATACCGTTATTAGTGGCACTCTTAGAACGAGCGCAAACAACACTATAAATGGTAATAAGATGACTGTTACTGCAAACACTACCTTTAATGGAAACTTGAGAATGTCATCAGATACTCCATCATCCAACAACGCATCATCTGAGGGATATGGAGTTGGGTCAATATGGTTTGATGCGAACTACATTTATGTAGCAACTGCATCAGGAACGATTAAAAGGGTTGCATTGAGCGTATTCTCATAATATAATATAATATATGTTTGAAAATTTGACGGAAGATAACTTCCAACTTTTCGCCATGAAATATTATATGAATCCACACTGTACGGATTTATTAGAGTTTCGTGAAGATCTTCGAAGAATATGCTACATTAAAAGATTATTTAAGAAGTATAAGAAAAGTGGTGTGTTAAAAGAACGATTGATATTAAATCATCTGATGGTGCTCTATAATATGTTTGAATCAAGAGCAATGACACGTATGTTGTTCTTTAGTCTAACTGAATATCACCATTACTTGAAACCATTTTTGATGTTTCTTAGTTATTGGCCAACTGATATCGGCAAAATAGATGGAAAGAATGTAGTTGATACTAACATACCATTAGACATCTACATTGTAAATACTCTTAGGAAAATTTAATGGCAAGCAAATTTGTAGATCTAGTCCTAGTATATCAGTTTCTGAAGAGACTGACTACACCTTTTGATAAGACCGAAGCATTCAAACTCGGACTTATTGATAAGGACGGCACATCGTTGAAGAAGGCAGAGACTTCTGAAGAAAAATCAGCGATGGGATACTTTGATCGTTTGACATTTAATCTCAAGCGTTTGCTTGGAAAACTTCCTGGTGGTAAATCAAGATTAGCATCATATGCTGCTGCTTTGTTACTCCTCAGAGAACATGCCAACCCCAAAGGGCATTACACTGATGAGGAACTCGCGTGCGATCTTATGGAGAATCTAGATATGTTAGATAAAACTGTAACGAAAAAACTCAATGAGTTTATTGCTGAAGATGCACCTGCTAACGCTACAGGTGCAGCAGTTGCTGGTACTGGTGATGATCCTTCTGATTGGAAGAAGATGGACGCCAGAAAGAAAGAAACTAAAATGTTCCTTCGAAGATATATGGAAGGTAAAATGAAGCGTGAGGCGTTAAAGAAACGCAAAGACTTCATGAAAAATCTAGGATTGTAAAGTGGCACAATATCGAATAGACACTAATGACTACCTAAACGACGGAAGAACCATCTTCGAAGTAGTGATGATGGCAGACCAAGACGGAAACATTGTCAATTCTTTTGGACCAGCGTCGAACATTATCATTGCTTCTGGAGATCTAGCAGGTTATCAAGGTGTCAACAAATACGGTTCTGTATACGGAACTGCACTTGGAACAATGTCAACCGTATGGACTGCAGCAGATACAAATGCAACTGCTCTATACGACTGGACATACAGTGCTGGTCCAGTGACAGTAGTTTCTTCTTCTGGATCAGACATAACTGATGTGACAGTACAGGGATTAGATGAAAATTATAACTTTGCTGAAGAAACATTTACTCTTACTGGAGCGACTCCAACAGCAGCAGGTGCTGTAAACTTCGCAAGAGTTAATCGTGCATTTATGAATACTGCAACCAACGTTGGAAAGATTCAAGTAAAAAGAAGCACAACAGTAGTCACAGAAATTGGTGCTGGGTTTGGACAAACTTTACAGTGTTTCTATACTATTCCAGCAGGTAAGACTGGATACATGTTCAATCTTAGCGCAAGTGCTAGTAAGAACCAAGTTGTAGATTTATTTTTATTTCAACGACCTTTTGGTGGAGCATTTAGAGTTCAGGCAACAATGTCGTTGAATCAAGGCAATCAGCAATTAGATTATCCTTCGCCAGTAAAGTTTACTGAAAAGACAGACATTGATTTGAGAACTAGAGGTTCTTCGAACGCAACCATTAGCGCTGATTTCACTATTATTCTTGTAGATAACTCAGTCTAATGCCACCCAATACTAAAGATATTGATTTTTTCCAACTCATGGAGGATCGACGTGTGGAAACAGAACAACACATTGAGAAACTCCACATAAGGATAAATGACATGAAAGATGAATTGCATGGTGAGATTGAAAAATCGCATAACGCTATTATGTCAGAAATAAAAGAGTTGCGAGAAGATCAACGTTTGCATAATGAGAAGGAAGTGATTCAGTTAGAGCGTTTAGATGAACGACTCAAGCACGTAGAACGTTGGAAGTGGATCGTGATGGGCGGTGGTATAGTGGTTGGTTGGTTGTTATTAGGTGGTTTAGACGCTATAAAGGGATTTTTTAGATAAAAAACTTGCCTTCATAGGGGTTTCCATATATAATAACTCCTATGGATTATATTGATACAAAATACATAAATCTCGCATCTGCTTCTCTTGAGCAATTCAAGTCGAAGAACAGTGGAGTATACAACTTCCGTTGCCCTTTCTGTGGCGACTCTCAATCAAACAAAACTAAGACACGCGGATACATTTTCCAAAAGGAAAACAAACCCATATTCAAGTGCCACAACTGTGGACACGGTACGACGCTGAATGGTCTACTCAAGCACGTTAATCCTCAACTACAGAAGGAATATGCTCTAGAGCGGTTCTCTGACGGTGATAGGCGTCCCCTAAACGTCGGCAAGAGCAAACCTGAACTAAGGTTCAAGAAAAAACCTGAGTATCTTAAAACGCCTCTAGGAAGGTTGAAGAAGATATCTCAACTTGATCCTAATCATCCTGCGAAGCAGTATATCAACTCGCGTAAAATACCTGCAAACTTTCATTATAAATTATTCTACGCACCGAAGTTTAATGCCTTTGCTCATCAGTTCGCTCCTGAAAAATTCAACATAGTTGAGAAGGATGAACCACGTTTGATTATTCCGTTCATTGATAAAAATAATCAATTACTGGGATTCCAAGGCAGAGCGT
>Ga0099850_1000108_pt1 | contig 33572 bp, 32 predicted proteins | sample CB_VirMetaG_5_FD_79182 | JGI IMG/M metagenome (GOLD analysis project Ga0099850, IMG submission 79182) | Freshwater to marine saline gradient viral communities from Chesapeake Bay - CB_1508_1D Viral MetaG | ecosystem: Environmental > Aquatic > Marine > Coastal | place: USA: Chesapeake Bay... | reverse complement strand
ATCATCAGCCATAAACACTCCTTTTTAATAATTATGTCATTCCATCTTTTTATTAAATATTTCTTCTATTCTGGAAAGTGGAGTGTTGTTATCGCCATTTAAAATTTTACCATCAGACCTTTGTTTATTTTCATTTTTCTTATCAAAATGTTTTGACAATCGTCTAATATACCAATGTCTATATCTGACAGGTAATTTTTGCAGCTCTGTGTAAGACATACCCAGGTGCATCTGAAGCATGAAACATTCCTCAAGGAATGTTTCTCTCCAGTTATTTAGTGGGCCAAAAAAATTCTGTGGTCATGGGCATTTTCGTGTCATTTCTTGTGCCGCATTTTTTACAATTAAAACCGCAACTCATATCCATACCTGGCTCGTTATCAATAATAAATCTTCTTAGTGACTTAGAGTCATACGCAGGCATATTCATCACAAAATGTCTAATCTTAAGTCTATCTGTTATTCCTGATACTGAAACAATTGAGTTTTCTAAGAATGATGTGACACTGTTTGCAAATGATGATCCCATCACTCGTTGCATACTTTCTGTTGAAATCTTTCGCTCTCTCTCTTCTCTTGCTGTCACATACTTAAAAACAACTTTCTTTTTTGTGACAGGTAGATTAAATTCAAATTTATTCGTGCCAGGTTCAACCGGACTAATCTCTAATCTTTTTATGGTAAGTGAAGAAAGATCAACTACAAAATCATTTCTCGTGTCACAAGACTGACAACCGGCAGAAGCATGATACTCAGGACCGTATCCGGTGACTCTGATTCCTACCATCAACGCCATTCTGTCACCTGTTATCATGTCTTCACTACTAATCGACTTGTCTATAAGACAAGATTGAATTAAGTGAGAAATGGATGTTCCTTCCTTGTGAAAGGCTGGTGAAGCCAAGATGTCTTCTTCTCTGGCAGTCATTGCTTTGATTTGAAGAACTTCTCTATTATAGAGAGATGAGTCAGGATGATATATCGCCCCTCTTGTAGGAAGAGGAATAGACTCAACAGGTACTTCCCAACCAAATTCTTCTTTCATAACATTCTGACGCATCCCAAGGTCAGAATCTGGTGATAATTCTTGATTAGACATTTTTACTCCATAAAAAAACAGCCGCATTAAATATACAGCTGTCTAAATTTAGAGTAAAACTTATTTGATATTAGAACTGAAGGACGCAGTTATCAAACTTGATTGTTGCATCTATCATCATAATATCATCACCGCCGTAATCTAACCCACCAAAGTTAATTGATGTTAAGAAAGCGCCCTTTATGTCCCAGAGCTCCACGACTGTGCCGATAGGATCTAACATCTTAAGCTGAATGTCTCTCTTGTAGAAGTCAGCATAGCCAGCGCGACCTGAAACTGATTCATAGTGTGTTCTGATCCATTCCATCATCTGCTGAGCACCTGACGGAGCGATCGGATCATGAAGTTTCATGCTGAGATCACCAAACTCAAGCTTTCCAGCGACTCGGCGATAGCTGTTAATGTAGTCAATCTTCTTGTCGCCGATACTCACGCTGGGTCTATTTGCTGTTGTCACCAAGAAAGAATCAATTCCTTCGATTGCAAGGACCCACCGATAAGTTCTTTTTGGTTCAAACTTATTGGGAAGCATATCTGTGACTGATAGTGTTTCTGCCATTTAAAATCTCCTGTTATAATATATAGTTCTTACTAAATAGTTGTTCCAGCATTTGTGACAACAAAATCAAGTGCAACGAATTCAACAGACCTCGTGGGCTGCAAGTAGATCTTTCCTCTGATTGTGTTGTTCTCAACGTCAGCTTGCGTAGTAGTTGTAGTATCAATGATCACTTTGAATCTTTCGACGCCCTGTCCATCTTGAACTGACTGTAGAATAGGATTGACGAGATTAGAGAATCTCGCAAGTGTCTCAGTTCTGTTAGGTTCAAATAGAAGCGTGTTAGCCACATTTCTAACCTTTCTACGAACATCGATCAAGAGTCTTCTAACGTTAACTCTATCGAGTGCAGATGCATTTGCAAGCAGCGTCTTCTGTCCCCAGATGGAAAGAGGCTTTCCTGGGAATTGTGCCAACGGATTAATATCTGCATCATAGAGGTCATCTAAGTTTGTGCGGTTTAAGAGCACGTTCGGCGTCTCAACAGAATTCAAAGCGCCTCTTGTAAATCCTGCTGGGGCATACCACGGATGTCCAACTCTGTCATTTAGTGAATATGCACCTAATGTAACAACAGAAGGCGGAACTGAAACCAAACCACCAGTATCGGGATCCTGAACTGTCACATCTGGGAAGTAAGCAGCTGCAAAAGATGTATCTAAGACTCTGTTCTTGAAAGCAGTCACTGTATTTGAAACGTGTGGGCTCTGTGCTGAAGAAGTGATGACAGTGTTAAATTGATCTCTTTCCTCAATATCAGCAATCAACATTGCATCAAATCTATTCTCGACAGTTGAAATAGCGTAGTCAGACACTGCTTCGTGTCTTATTCCTGGAACTGACAAGAGTTGAATATCAACATCAGACTTGGATCCCATTATGTCAAGTGCTTTTCTGTAAGCGCTAATTGTAGGACCTGATGTTCCTCCCTGATTAGCTTCGTCATCAATTTCTCTCTTGACAGAGTTGTTAGTGAGATCTCTTTGGTCTCTATTGAAGATATTGACACCATCGAAACCGCCCTGAAGAGGAACAGTGAATTTTAGGAATTTTCTGTTAGAAACCACACCAAAGTCATCAACTGTAAGTCCTCTGGTCTTGTTAGTAGCATTAGCAGCGATGACACCGTTTCTAACATAAGAAGCACTTAACCACTGATCTGAATCAGCCAAACCTGAAGATCCTGTTCTAACCTGAATGTTCTCAAGCGTGAACTTGTTGTAGTTGAATCTATCAGAATCTCTAACTGTTCCTAAAGAATCTGCAACACCTGCATTGTCACCCTCAGAGAAGTTGTATGCATCTGTTCTATGTGTCGGGAAGTGCTTGACGTATGTCTTGAAAGAGTTGTCGAAGGCAGAGATTAAGTTAGGCGTTGTCACTGAGGTCTTTATGTTAGTCTGGATACCCCAGTATAGATCAACATCTTCTCTCTTGCTTGCGCCTGTGCCTTGTGCGACGGTGAGTCGATAAGGAACAGGAGGTTCCATAACTCTTTTGTGTGCCTGACTCAAGACGATATCAGATCCTTCTGCGTAACCGGCAAGTAAAGATCCAGACGTGACTAAGTGTCTGGGGCCTCTAAAGCCCATGGGCAATGCTTCATCAGGAACTTCTTTGTTCTTAAGCTGGTCTGATAAAACAACTCTCACATATCTGGATCTAACATCGTGGTTTCCTTCAACAACAATCTTTTGTGATTCTTCATCGCTGTCAAAGTTAAAGAAGATTTTCTTGTCACCAATAACTCTCCCGATGTATCTATCAGAAGAAGGATCTAAAGAAAGACCTCGGAAACTCTCAACGACTGTTCTGTCATCATCAGAGTCATAGAAATTTCTCAACACTAAGTCGAAAGTTCCAAACTTATCTGTCGTAGATGTTGATTTAACAATGTTTTCAATTGAGAACTTGAATTTCTCTGTGATGCCTGAACCGTCTGAAAGTGTCTCAATCTTGAATAGATTGTAAGGAGCAGCACCAAACTTCTGTGATATAACGTAAGGTGAAGATGCATTGCTAAATCTATCTTGGAATGATTCATAAACTGGAACATTACCTGATGCCGTATTTCTGGCAACGGAAGATGTTAGAACAAAAGCAACAGGCTCTCCAGCCGGATAGGCGCCTGCAGCTATTACTCCAGATCCTGTTACAACTGCCAAAGATGGATGAATGTCATACTGACCATAGAGAAGGTGACCCTTTTCTTCAAGTTTGAGTGGGTCAGTATTTAAGACATTTCCAAAGTAGTTAGGTGAAAACATATCGAAGGATGCAGTGATAGCTGAAGGACTTGAAGAAGTAGCCTTATAACCGTTCATGAAAAGAACGAAATCACTCCCACCCGTAGAGGTGACAACAGATCCCGTCATGAATCCTCTAACCGTAGATGAGTTAGCTGATGCAGCAGGCGCTGTATTTGTGGCTCCTTTCGCGCCGCTTAAGGATAAGACGACACCTGAAGGTGTTAAAACGACGCCTCTTAAAATTGTGCCTGCAGCTGCACCTGTCTGAATTCCTGCATCGCTAAAGATAGTACTTCCGGCAGACTCTGACATGAAGCATCCTAAGAAGTAAGTTCTACCTTCTCCGGCGCCGCCCGTGTTAGCGTAAGGGTTGTCTCCTTTGATACCATCACTCTGAACTTGTCTTTCACCCACAACAAATCCAGCTCTTGTCACGTTACCTGTTGAGGATGATCTCTTTTTTCCGTCTCCTGCACCCAAGACTCGAACGTAGGTTAAAGCCTGTGCGTTCTTAAGCCATTCACTTGCAGCGATAGGTCCGTATTTCAACCCATCTGAAGCACCGTATGTAAGCTTATACTGACCGTAAGTAGCGAATGTGAGAGGAACAAAAGCAGGACCTTCATTGGCCGTGCCAATGATTCCTGCAGGAACACCGGTGGGACCAGTCGGAGTAGGACCAGATAAGTCAATCTCTCTTGTGCTTACTCCTGCTGATTTAAATGTTAGTTCTGCCATATTATATTCTCCGTGTATCTTTTATAATTATTCAAAACTCACGCCTGAATTCGTAATAATGAAGTCAATTGCAATAAATTCAACTGCTCTTGTCGGCACTAAGACAATTCTTCCATTAAGTCTATTCTGCTCAATGTCTTCATTTGTATTGTTTGAAGAATCCATGATAATCTTGAAACTATCAATTCCTTGATTACCTTGAATAGAAGCCAGCTTAGGCTTTGTGAGCGATATAAATCTTGCGCGAGTAGCGGGAGTATTTTGTTCAAATATCAACCCGTTAGCAATTTCAGAAACAATTCTCTTAACTTCTAAGAGCATTCTTCTAACATTGACTCTATCGAGCGAAGATCTGGCTTGCTGAAGTGTCTTCTGTCCAAATATCACGAATCCACCGTCAGGGAAGTTGGCGATTGGATTAATTCGTGCCTCATATAGAATGTTTCTATCCTCAGATGTTAAACGAACCTCAGTGTTTAGAACAGATTCGAGAGCGCCTCTATTGAATCCTGCAGGAGCAAACCAGGGATAAGCAATTCTGTCATTGTATCCTAATGCACCCAAAGCAACAACTGAAGGGGGGACATTGACTGCTTCACCTGTCAAGCTGTCTTCAATTATAACGTCTGGGAAGTAAGTAGCAGCGTAGTTGCTGTCAAGTGCTCTTCCTTCAAATTGTTCAATAGATTTTCTAACATTAGGACGAGTTGAAGAGTCATCATATAGTCTATTCAAGCTATCATCGTAAGAAGGCATATCCATTAAATATATGGCCTTGCTATATTCTCTTGTCTTCTCTATTGCAAAGTCTGTAACATAACTATCACGAATTCCAGGAACTGTAACAATGTTAACTCTTGTTGCAAAAGGATCTGTTATGATTCTAACTGCAGATCTATAAGAGCTAATGATGTTGTTGTCTTTCCCACTACCGGGAGAAGAAGCAGCTGATAGACCTATGTAACCCAATGAATCTCCTGAAGCTTTTCCTCCGCTATCGAGAGAAGAAGCCTTGTCATTCATTTTTCTCTGGTCTCTATCTAACAAGTTTAAACCATCAAATCCACCGTAAAGCATGTTTGTAAATTTCATGTAATCGGTAAATCTATTGAAAACAACCGATGAAGTTGCAGCTGCAATTGTTCCAAAAGTCATTCTTGTGAGAGCACCATCTGAAATGGTGTACTGGGGATTATTGACAACTCCATTTCTTATGTAAGCTGCCTCAAGCATGTGACTTGCAACCGATGCTGTTAAAGCTCCCACGATTGTGTTAGGAGTCTGTCCTGCTGAAGGCTGATGATATAGTGCGACTTTTGCTAATGAGAACTTATTATCATTGAATGCATCTGCACCAGAACCCGTGACAAGCATATCTAACTTAGAAATACCCAGAAGTTTTGAGTAGCTACTTAAAAGATTGTTGTGTTCTCCTGAACCGTTTGCTTTTAACACTGCGTTTGTAACATCATTTTCTGAAGGAACTCTCTCAAATTTGATTCCGAAGAAATATCTTGAATCAGCAAGTTCGAGTGAACCAGGATTTCCAGTAAATCCTGATGTTGCAACTGCACCTCTTGTTGCCTTGAATCTCATGGGAACAGGTGGTAAGATAGAAGCTGTGAGAGGTAAATCAGCAGCAGCTCCGTTAACAAAGCTTAAGCGAGCACTGGCAGAACCATTCAAAGATCCATCACTCAAAATCGCAGTATGATCTGTTAAGCTTGTTGTTGTCTTGACAACAGGTAATCCTCTGAATCCGAATGGTAAGGCGCCAGCAGGAACCTCTCCGTCTTCCACAGCAGCGTTCATAACGATTCTAACGAAGGCTGATCTGTTAGGTCTCTTTCCGGTAATATTTAATCTACGCTCAGATTCTGTCTCGGCATCAAAATTATAAAAAACCTTCAAATCTCCGATCTTTGTTCCAACATAGTTATCATCACCTGGGTTTAGAGTGCATTGTGAGAATTGTTCAAGTATCTTTAGATCTGTATCTGTGTCATAAAAATCTCTCACAAGAACTGTGAATGTTCCATAAGGATCTTTAGGGTTAGTTGATTTTCTAAGATTTGAGATAGATATCTTAACTTTTCTATTACCTGCAATTCCATCATCTAATGCTTCGAAGTGGAATAAGTCATACTCAACATTTCCGAAAGGTTGTGAGATGAAAGAAGTTGATCTGGCTGTCTGATATCTTGTGTTAAAAGATCCGAACAGTTCTGTGAATGTTGTTCCTGAGCCTCCGGCGCCAGCATTGATATTTGATGAGCCTGACAAGATAGCAACTGAGGCATTTGAAGCATCATAGACAACCTTAGCGATCTCATTCTCGACAGGAAAATCAGCATAAAGATAGTGTTGCTCTTCATTAAACCTGTCAGGATTTGTATTTAATATTTTTCCGACATAATGCTTGCTATCTGGATTTAAAGAAGCTGTATAGATCTTTATTCCGGAGAAAGCTTCATCATTTGAGAAATTAGATCCAGCTGCAGATGAAAGAACTAACTTAAATGTCCCCTGCTCTGTTGTCCCGTCATAAGCTCTTATCTTGGCAGAATCATCAGATGTTGCAACTCCTGAGTAAAACCCATTGTGATCTAAAACTTCAAATCTTGAACCAGAAGTAGTCATCAACATTGCTCTTACGAGATGCACATCACCTGCAGCATTAACTGAACTGTTATCAGTGAATAACGGCATCCCGTAAGCTTCGTTTGTTTGCGGATCGTGTTTGGCGGCCAAGAACTGAACTGTGCCATCGTATCTGTTATCTGAGTCTGATCTGGATCCCGATAGTTTAAAACCGGCATTTCTAACAGTACCTGCTGTCTGTGTGTTTGATATATCAGTGGTGCTGCTGTTTGCTCCTGCGCCCAAGACTCTAACGTAGGTCAGCGCAGTTCTGTTCTTGAGCCATTCATTTGCTGCATAAGTTCCATACTTCTCTGGATCGAGAGAGCCAAATTTGTTCTCGAAGTCTAGAAATGACCCGACAGTGACGGGAACGAAAGCCGGTCCTTTTTGTGCAGTTCCAATGACACCTGCTGGAACGCCCACAATTTCTGTTGATCTTTGTGTGAGATCTATCTCACGCTCAAAGAAGCCAGGCGATCTGAAAGTTTGTTCTGCCATTAATTACTCCTAAAATTCCTATTATAACTATGTGTGTGTTTGCTAAACATCTGTTTTAATTATGTCTCAAATCTATCAATTTCTTCAATTATCTCAGATGAAGCAACAGTCTCTCCTGCTCTCTGATTTCTGGTTCTAATTTTAGAAAATTCAGTTTTAGTTGATTTTGAGAACGGATTGACAATAGTAGACTGTATAACTTCTCTTGACTCACCTCTAATTAACTCGTGTTCTTTTATATTTGTAAGATCTTGTAAAGCGTGTCTTTTGACGGTTTCCTGCTTCCTTTCAGGCTGATAGTTTATGGTCTCTGCTTCTCCAATATAAACTCCAAAGCTAAGTTCGGGAGCTGATATGTAGCTTCTTAACATCTTTGGCATACCCGGGTGTTTAGGATTGATAATATATCCGGGTATTGTGACAGAAAATGTGTGTCTAATAATTCTTTCACTTTCTGTAAAATCATCCAAGTTAGTTCCAGAATTGGAAAAAGGTCCTGTGAAAAATGCGACAAGTTCGTATCCTCCTTCCGTAATCATAGGTATCTCTTCTCCTTGACCGGTAAAATTTACCAGAAGAGTTTCTATCATCTGATTTGACTGTTGCATGTATTGTGTCCAAAAGACAACATCGTAAGTCACTGAAACAAATTCTGGATAAGGAGTTTGAATTATTTCAAAAATATTTCTACCTAACTCTTCTCCCAAGCTTACATTTGCTAAACTTGAAAACTGTATGTTTGCTGTACTTCTTCTTGTAGAGGTTGTCTCGGGTTGAACGCCAAAACCAGGTGAAGGCGTAGTCGAAAGATAGTGTTTTTGTGAAGAAACATTATCTTGATTTTTTATACCTTGTTTGTTGATGATATTTTGATATCTTCTATCTCTTTCGCTAAGCTTATATTTGACAACATAGTTTTCTTGCTCTCTAAAAGCAATAGCAGTTTTTTTGTTAGACTGTGAAGGAGAAAAATCAATATTCTGCCTCATAATAGAAATAAGTGGAAGAATAAGTGTGTTCTCCTTATCTCTGATAGGGTTTTTTCTTCTTGTGAGAGCAAATCTTTCACCTGATGCAAAGATCACAGGCACTTTTTGCAGCGTACCTTTATGTTTCACTTCAAATGATATTTTTTTATCAAATAATTCAAAAACTGCTCTATCAATATCTTCTATTCCTATCGAAGGAATGTCAAAATCTTCAGGAGCATTATTTCCATCAAAGTCTTTTATGACTTTTTCACCTTTGATTTGATGTCCCAAATTTAACTCCCGTCGTCTTCATCATAGAAAGAAGAACCCACACCTCTTGGATCGCCCTTCGGAGAAACTTCCTTCGGGCCTGTGATAGGTTTATCTAAAACTCCATTTTCTCTTAGTTGTCTTATGTCACCGGTCTCACCCAGTCTATTCTTTTCAAACCCTCGCTGCTGAACAAATGTTTCTTGAACAGCGTCGGGATCTGAGTAAGCTTCCGAAGTAGGACCAAAAATTTTTGATAAGAATTGTCCTTTTCTAGATTGTTTACCTGTGATCGTTATATAACTTTTATGTTCAATTTGACCAAAAATAATGTCGGAAGCAGGTCCTTTAATGACCTCAAAAAACGTAGAACCATAAGAAAAGAAGTCGCCTTCTAGCACTTCTATTCCTTTATCAAGCAAGTCTCGAGATTGAACATAGGCTTCCACAGTATAATACTCCTCTGAGCCAAATCGATTTGTCCTGATTTCCTGGGGTTGGTATTTTACTAAGCAATCGATCTCAATAGGGTTTTCAAAAACCTTGTCGGGAGATTCTTCATAGACATCGTGAACTTTTGATTTCACTTCTGATATAGGGAAATAATAGATTTTTTGTCCTATTACATCTTTTACCAATTCTTTTGCCACATCATTTATGAAGTTAATTTCTCTAGGAGTGATAAAAAATCTGCCCATAATTTTATCCCATTAATATTGCTTTACCCAAAGGCATTGGAATATAGCGTAATTGTTTATTCATCTGCTCTGCTCTTGTTGATTGAATCTCAATCAACTTATCATAGGTCATTGTATCGAGCATCTCTCTTAGCTGTGTTTTAAGACCGGTCTGATCTTCTCTTCCTTGAGTAATTAAGTCACCGCCGTTCAAAGAGACATCTCCCCCAGGAATTGGTATGTTGCCAAACTTTGATCTAATCATTCCTAACTGCTCTTTTGACAAGGCTAATGTAAATTGTCTAATCCACTGTTTTCCGATGGAATTAATTCTTGAATAAGTTAAGTTTCCAAAAGGGATATTTGACATGTTTGAAACACCGTGTATCAACTCGTCTGCGTAAGCGGGGGTCAAAGGATCAGCATACTGACGAACTCTTACCCATAATTTTTTAGTGTCAGATGTAGGTGTAGGAAATATTCTTATTTTTGTTCCTGATACTTCATAAGAATAATTTGATCTTCTAACTCTGTTTGACAAGTCTAACTGACCGGCTCTTAGAATATCTTCAAAAACAGGTAAGACATAGAAGATAGTTTCAGGAGTAAATGATTCAAAAGAAAATTCATTATTAAGATAGTTGATAGCTGATGTTGTATCAAAAAATCTATAAGCGGCCTGTGGGCTATAATGAAACATTTCAACAATCTTAAGTTTCCCTTTAGTGTTATCAAAAACTGCCGTGCCACTTCCATCTTTTAACTCTGTATATAAGTCATAATCTTGCCTTCCCAGTTCAAGCTGTATTGAACCCGAAACTGTATTATAAGATCCTCCTACACCTGCTTCCATAGCATAAGGCTCAGCAAATCTTGTTAAATATTCAAGATTATCACGAACGTATTTTTCTTCTGCTCCTGACATACTCCCGGTTGCGTATCCAAGAAAGTTAACCAGCTGTGATTTTGCCTGATATTGATTTAAAATGGAGCTGTATTCCAGAGAAGCTTCTTCCATGTTTCCCCAGATTTGTTTTTTTGTTAGCTCAACACTTAATACATCATCACCTAACTTTCTTTTAATAAACGTAACCATCTGATCTGCTTCTGAAGAAAAATCAGAATCAGCATCAAATATCCCGAAAGGCGTTGGGGAAGTTGTATCAACAAAATTAGCCACAGAAGTCTCCGAATAGAATTAATCATAATATATATTCTCAAGATATCTGATTGACAAAAATTATCCGACTCCCTCAAAACCATTTGATGCTGTCAAAATTGGAAATTGATCTTTGTCGATTGCTGTGTATCCTGCAAAGATACCAAACGGTACAGAATTATCTGAAGAGCTTACAAAAAGAGAAGTACATTTGACTTCAAGGCGCGGTGTTAATTCGCCGGCATGTAACATCATATAATTTGAATTAGTAGCAAGAAAACAATTTTCAGCAAAACCAAACTTAATTTGTTTGGAGCCGCCATGATCTTCATTGTGTATAACAAGCCAGCGTGTAACACCTGGAAATTTAATTTCTTTTACCTCTCTATCAACTATTGAACTAGTCAAATAAGGCCAACTGCTAACTTGATATTCAGGTACAAACCCCAGTCCAGGATTTGGATTATTTAAACTCATTTCTTATATCTCCTTTCACTTACAGGCTGATCTTCTTCTTGAACACCGTGCGCTTCGTGAACTTCGTTAATATCATCTGAATCTTTTACTTTTTCCAATAATCTTGCAGGCACATTTGTCTCAATAGAGCCGTCAGGCCATTCGATATCGTATATACTAATATTACCCTGCTTGTCGAGAGAATGCCACAAAACATATCCAACTTCGTTTAAGGAAGAACCCTTCTTCCGAACGTGAGTCAGTCACGTGTGTCCAATAATATCATCGTAAGCTTTGTCTTGCTTTGCATGCGAAATTACATCAACTCCGTAGTCGTGATCTTTGGCAAAACTAAGACGCTCAAGCTCTTCTTTAATAATTTGTCTTAATTTTCTTTTTGAGATTTTCATATTTTAAACCCCAAAGTTTGATAATTTTTGTTTGTAATATTCCGCTGTTCCGTCTTCATCAGACTCTGTATTGTAGTGTTGTTCCCAAAATTTTGCTCTACTATCAAGAGAAGAAAGACTGCCTTCGTTATAAAGATTATAGTACAAGTGCAGACAGTAAAGACATGCAGCAATTGTCTGCAATTTTTTATTTCCAAAAATTTCAGAATCAGATTGATTTTTCCATGGATTTCTCATAGAACCATTGTCAACTAAATTTTGTTTACTCTTAGGAACAACTTCGTCTCTTCGCAAGTCTTTAAGAGCTATTGGTGATATTTGAAAAATTCCTTTAATTCCGCCATTCATTTCATTGTTGTGATAAATGATGCCTGCCTCATCTTGATATCCGGTTTCTACAATAGCAATTTCTTTCATAAGTTTTCTAAAATCATTTCTTATGCCAGTATCGACATTAATTCTATCGTTTCCAATAGCACTGTCAATCATTTTTAAAACTTCTTCATGTTTTACCATGCTGCTGTAATTTAGTTGATCTTCATTAAGCGCTTTGTTTCGCTCAACTGCACGAAGCTGACGCAGAGCTTTTTCGTAAGACATTGGTTTCTTAGAAAGCGCGCGTCTTGTCTTTCGACCTTTTTGTGGCTTCTTTGGATAGACCTTGTAACCACCCTTAACCTTTCTTATTTCCTCATCCACAAGTGAGGCAATGATCTCCCTTAAGAGGGCTGCTGGGACCTTCATGGTTGTCTCCTAATGAACTTTATTTGCTTTCTAATATAGATAGGTGGCTTGTGTTTAAAATGTCTCAGAAACAAAACAAGCAGCCCTAAAAAGGACTGCTTGTTATTGAAAGTATAGTTAAGATTATGAAAGAGTCTGGCTAGCTAAGTGCCACACTGAATCACCGCTGTTCCATACTAGCATAACTGTAGAACCTGTCAAGAGAGTCAGGTTTGTTCCTGTACTTCCTGAAAGCGCTGAAGTTGCTTGGGATGCAAAGTCAATAGCTTCTTGACCGCGATTCTGCAAAATGACGAGTGCACCGTCAGCTGCGCCGGCGCCTAAAATCGTACCAGTTCTTGCTGATCCGCCTGCGTCAACAGGTACAAGTAGACCACTTGACATTGTAATAGTCTGCCCGTTACCACTGAGAGTTTGTGTTCCTGCAGGTGCAGCAACAACTGAAGTTCCTGTTTCTTGCACTAAGCCTTTTGTCTGAGGCTGTAAAACTATCTTTGGCATAATTTACTCCTTTATGTCCGCAAGATTCCAATACGCCGGCGGGGTCGGCTTTATGCATTGTATTGGGCCTATTATAAGTAGGACTTAAAATTTATTTTGACAATCTTTTAGTAAATCCATGACGATCATAGTCTAAAAGTGCTTCTAAAATTTTATCAACACGTGGATCAGTTCCCCCTGCAGACTTCTTTGCCAATTCTTTTTTAAGTGCAGCAACTTCTGCTTTTAGAGCTGCAACTTCTGCAACTAACGCCTCAACATCTGGTGCAGCCTCTGCTGCAGTTTTTCCTCTTGCCATAATTTCTCCTGTTTAAAGAATGTAATATAAGTATAATACTAAATAGCTTTTTTCTAATGTAAAAATCCGCTTAACTGAGTAAGCGGATGAAAAATAATAAGTTTTAATGTTAATAAGTTCTAAGTTCCTGTAGAACCAAAGCCGCCCTCACCTCGATTAGTGTTGGAAAGTTCTTCAGACTCCAACAAAACAACTTGAGGTCTTGGAATAATTAAAATTTGTCCGATCTTACTACCAGGGAGGTAGAAATCGCTCGCCTGAACTTTGCTGAGTCTAACACCTGTAAACTTGAGCTGAATCTCTCCTCTGTAGTTAGAGTCAATAACACCCACAGAGTTACCCAATACAAATTGGGTCTTTGTAACCGAGCTTCTGGGGAATAGTAATCCTACACAACCTTCAGGAATCTCCATTGCGATTCCTGTTCCAAAGACAATGTTTCCCATGTTATCTTCCTCTCTGCTAACAGCCCAAAGATCTAAGCAGCCGTCACCCGACAAAGAATATTGGGGTTCGATAGCATCCGGATGCAACTTTTTATATTTTGCAAATATCATTCCTCACCTCTCACAAAACTAAACATTCTTTTTGCTTGTTCAATAATTTCTTCGAATGACACATCCTCATAATGTTTATGTGTCTCCCAACGCATAGCGGCTTTTCCAAGCAAGATCTCCTTAGACAGATTAAGCAGTTCGAATCGTAATGATTCTTCTGGAGAAAGTGTGGGAGGACCTTGATGCAAAAGCAATCCTGCGTGTGATTCAAGCCCTTCGTTTTCTTCTTCGTTTGTTTCAATATCTTCTTGGTACATAAAAACTCCTATGCCCTTATAATATTTTAAATTCTTAAAAAGTACACGCAAATAAAAAAGGAGCTCTCTAATGAGAACTCCAGAAAAGTAATAATTTATGTATTATTTCTGCTGAACAAATGCATAAAGCTTTTCAGCTTCTGTAATAATATCTTCAGTTGTGTAAGGTTCAACTGGTTGACGCGTACCTTCTGGCTTGAGATGTTCATTTTCAAACTGACGCCGAATTCTTTCTGAGACAATTCCAATAGCCATTCCGAGCAAATCAGTTCGGAGCTCGTACCCGCTGTTATTGTTATCACCCATTTTATTCTCCTATGTGTGTGTATATGTGTGATGAAGCTTGCACTTCTTTAATAAAATACATCATAAAGAGAGATTGTAAAACAAAAAAGGCCCCTCCGAAGAGGGGCCTTGCTAACTCACAGAATGGACGTTATCAGATAATGTCCATGTCCATGCAGGTAACAGTTCCGTAGAAGTCGGCACGGACCATCTTCTTGCCGTAGCGGGTCATCACGCCCTTACGGGGAGTGAAGTCCTCAGGAGCGAAGATGGTGGGGGTGACGATGAGGGGAACGTAAGGAGCATAGACGTAACCAGTCTCGAGGTAGGAACCGCCCTTATAACCAACAAGGATCTTGTTGCGGGGGAAGTAAGGGTCCTTGTAGACTGTGAAACGGTTGCTCAAGCTACCGATTGCAGCAGCGCCGAGGGTGAACTCACCACCGACCTGACCCTGACCGTCAATTCTGAGGGAGGGCTTGTAGAGGACAGAAGCCTCGAAGATGGTGGCAACTTCAGGTGAGCACACGATGAAGTTGGCTGAACCACGAAGAGTCTTTCTGTGGATCTCGTTGGCGACATCGATGATGGTCTCAACGAGAGTCTCGTACCACTCACGGACGGTGCCGGTGAACTGAGGTCCAGTGGCGAGTGATGAAGCTAACTCAACAGCTGCACCAGTTCTCTTGTTAACGAACTTACCGGGGCTACGGCTCCAGTAGAAGTTAGCGCCCTTAGCTTCAGTGAGGAGATCGTTGAGGATCTCGCGATCGATCTCGAGAGCAATCTGCTCGGAGAGGATCTGAGTGAGCTCAACCTCAGCATCCATGCTGTGGTAAGCGTTGAGATCCTGAGCGAGTTCGGGTGACCAGCGAGCGCGTAGCTTGCGAGTAGCAGCTGTGACGGCGATGGACTCGATCTTGATGTCGATCTCAGGGATGACAGGCTCAGGAGCTGAAGCGAAGTTGGACTCAAAGCTAGGAATAACAAGAGTGCCACCAGTACCACCAGCAACAGAGACGGCATCAGTGATACCGAAAGAAGCTGAGAGGGTGGAATCAGCTGACTGGAAGATAGTGTCAGCAACACCTGCACCGGAGACGACACAAAGAATAGCAGTTGTGCTGTCGCTAAGTGAGGCCAGAGGGTCAGGAGTGAAGGTGGAAGCACCAGAATCCCAGGTTCCGAGCTGGTTTAGACGACGAACGTTCTTGATTCCGCTGCCAGCCTGAACTGAGGACGGCATGGAGACCAAGAGTGAAGTGTCGGGAGCAGCTGCGTAAAGTGCTAACGACTTAACAGCAGAAGGATCCATGGAGGCTCCGCCGACGGAGCTTGTTAAGTGATCAGTTGCAACGATCATGAATGACCAGTCGCCGCCAGCTTCGATTAGCTGAGTGATCTGGGGATCGAACTGAAGCAACTTGCCGTCTGAACCGCTGGTGGTGACGGAAGCACCTGCGGTGAAGGACTGGCTAGCAGCACCACCGAAAGCACCCTGTGCTAGGATGTCGTTAGCAGTGTTCATGACGTGTCTGGTGACATGCTGACGTGAATAATCAGTTCCGACTAAATCGTACTGACCACCAACGGCATCTGAACCGGTGCGGACAGAAGCGCCGGCGGGGTTGTTGTAGAGTGACTGACCCTTAGCGTAGGTAACGTTTGTACCTGAACCTGCAGCAGCAGCTTCGTTTGAACCAAGAGTATCACCACCAACGTCTGATCCGTAGGTGTAGTCAAGGTAGAATAGTAGACCTGAGGGAAGGCTCATGGGCTGAATGGAAACGAGCTCGTTGGCGACTAAGCCACCGAAAACGCGACGAACGATAGGGAAGGCGATGTTTGAGAAACCATCAACCTGACCTGAATCAGAACCAGCTGAACCTAAAACGTTGGCCTCACGAAGAACCTGAGCAGCCTGGTTCTCGAGTAGGCGTGACATGGTCTCACGACGATGATCGTCGAGGCCACGGAGAAGACCAGTGCGTGACCACTTCTCCATTAATCTGTTGCTTTCAGCACCAACGTGACGATCACGAATGCCTTCTGTCAACTGCTGTAAACTAAATGAACGTGACATATTTAACTCCTTTAATGTATTTAATGTCTTTTTGTTTTAACTGTGAACTAAATTAGTTCTTCAATCCTGCTAATCTCTGCCAGCGATCAAGTTCAGGAGCGTTGCCCTGCTTGGGAGCTGACGAAGTTGTAGGTCTTGAAGAAGACCCACGGTTGCGAGACTCTGTTAGAGGCTTAGCGTTGCCGCGAGCAAAGGTCTCTGTTAGGGACTTGTACAATGACTTGGCTTCTCTTAAGCTGTTTGCTTCATCAAGAGCCTTAATAACGGACTTCTTTTCAGACTCGTTAAGGTTCTTATTCTGTAGAAGCTTGTTGACATAGAGTAGCTTAGCATTGAAAAGGTTGAGATCTTCCAACTGTTCACGAAGAGTATCAACAGCACTTCTGTATTTACCCAGTTTCTCAGAAAGCGCACGATTCTTGCGGCGCTCATCGCGGAATGCTTCCGCAAGTTTGTTCATGGCGGGAGGATTGGTGATAACATCCTTTCCTTCTTGACCGCCGCCAAATGATTTCTGGACACCAGCTCTGCCACTGCCCTTTCCTCCGAAGGATCCATCAACGCCAGACTTTCCTTCGCCTTTTCCTCCGAAGTGGTGATCCATCTTGCCCTCGCGGACAAGTTTGCGAATTCTTAAGATTTCTTCAGCGAGCATAGTCTCATCAATTTCGACTTCTTCTTCCGCTGATCCTTCCTCAGGTTCAGAAGCGAAAGCGGCAAAGTCCATTTCTTCCTCGCCTTCTTCCTCGCCTTCTTCTTCGCCTTCTTCTTCCATCTCAAGACCTTCTTCGTCTTCTTCCTCTTCCTCCTCCACCATTCCGCGGAGTTCTTCAGGAATCTGGTCTTCTTCGATGTCATCACCGAGGTCTAAGATGAGTTTAAGCTCTTGAAGCATTTCTGCAAGCTCATCCTCTTCTTCCATGTGATATCCTTCTTCTTCCACTTCATCGCTTTCCATGGCACGATGTAGCTCTTCTTCAACAGCTTCACGTAAAGCCTTGAGATCAACTTCGTAATATTTTTCGCTCATCTTTGAATTCTCCTTTAGATGCGTTTCTTTATTATTTATTCTATCACCAGATAAAGTTCTTTTTGTTTGATTAATTTTATCAGCGATTGTTTTCAACTCTAATTTCTGATTTTCGGTCAGAGTATTATAAGCAGCACGAGCAGCTTCAGAGACCATTCTCGTACTTGCTGACTCTGTTAAATCTTTCGTTGTGTCTAATCCCAGCAGGGTAGAAAGTTTTTGAAGAGCTGCTTCATCGAGAGTAATTTCCTCTTCAACTTCCTCTTCTTCAGCTTCCTCTTCTTCAACTTCTTGTCCTTCAAGAAGTTCAGATTCAATAAATTCTCTAATTTTTGGAGTAACTGCTTCTAAAACAGCCTTTTTGGCATTAGCCTCAGCTACTTCGCGAAGCTTTTTGGCATCTGCGATTGCTTCTTCAAAAATCTTGTTTGACATAATAACCTCTTAATCAAAATAACTATATGTTGAAAATTAAACTTACTCTTATTTATTCTTCTTCGATCTCTTTTATAAGATTTTTTACTCTATTGACTCTTTTTTGATGATAAAGAAAAGATCGTTCCATAGGATCTTTTAGATCGAATAGTGAGAATACACTATCATCATATTCGTCGTGACGAGGAAGCGGTGCTCTGGAAGTTCCAAACTGAGTTCCGCTTATTCTTCCGGGTTTATTTCTAATATACTGTGCTGTCGATTGAGTTCCAAAAGCAGGACCTTTAGTATTTTTTGGGACAGTTCCGTGTGAATCTCTCTGTCTATAAGTTAGACGAGGAGAAATTCCTTTCATAACAGGGGTCGTATGATCTTCATTAATACCCATCTGTGCTAATTGATTTCTACCATCTCCAGCAGAGCGATCAGCTCTCCCGCTTCTATTTGGATTTCTATAAGCACCAGAATCTGTTGCAGATCGAATTGCATTGATGACGTCTCTATCCATTCCAACTTCATCTTCAACAAGCTCGGGATCAGATTCTTCTTCTTCTAAATACTGATAAAGAGAATAGGTCATTCCCTGCGTTCTTCCTTGTGCAGGGTGACCCGTCCCTAATCTTCCGTAGCCTCCACCAGCATTTCCGTCTTTGGGAGCAACAGCGCCACCGGTGGTGTTAAAATTCATTTACTTACCCAGCTGATCCTGCATAAGATCTTCCAGAGATCAAAGCAGTGGCTGTATCAACATCCTGCGTTGCTATTTCAGGAGATGTGTCAGCTGGGTTTGCAGTTCCGCCTATTCCTGATCCAAATTCTCCGGTGGCTGCTGGTAAAATGCCTGTATAGGCAGGCTGATCTGTTGCAGATAATGATCCTGGACCGGGAGAAGTGAGGGGAGGAACATAGGGAGAGCTCGGAGCGCCGGCGCCCGTTCCAAAAACTTTTCCGTCTAACGTCGTTGTATTGGAAGCAATATCTGGAGCATCTGGATAATCTCTGTCGTAAGAAGACATTCTGTTACCAACTCCTCCAGCAACACTTGTTCCGTAAGCTGTGAAACTTGTTGTCGCGTCACCCTCTTGAACAGCGGGTATAAAAGTTTTAACAACTTCTTCGTCAGTCATTTCACCTGAGTGAATAGGTGATGCGGGATATGCCGAAACATAGTTAGCGGGATATCTCTTTCCAAATCCTCCTACCTGGGTGTCGGATGGATTTGAAATGATGTGATCTCTCTCAGACATTAGCTCTCCTTAATTTTTCTCTTGATTGAATCTGTTCGATTATTAATCTTTTTTATTCTTTCAATAAGAAATTTTTGCTCTCTTTTGAGAGCAAGGTAGGTTTTAAGTTCTCTTCTAATTTCTTCAAGATTCTCTCTTTTTTTTGCCTCTTGAATTTTTTTTCTTTGCAAAGCGATTCTTTCCCGCTCTTCTTTGATAATTTTCTGTAAAATTTTAGGTGTGAGCTTGGTGACTTTTCTCATGACAACTCCGGAAATAATAAGGATATCAGACTTAAATATTTCTCAATCGTAAATTTATCTATTTATTTTTGGAGCAAAAGCTAAATCGGCCCATTTTCCAGCTGACGCTCCAAAAAGATCAGACGGATCATGATCAGCGACTATTCTGGCAGCCTGATCTGCAGGCTTCGTTGGGACATAAGTCTTACTGTTACCTTCTCTCTGCTCTTGCAAAGTTGATGCAGCTGTATCAGCAAAAATCTCGGACATGATTGGATCTTTGGTAACTTTTGAAATAAGATTCGCAGTTCTATCATTGACAGCAGTAGGTTCTGAGTTGCCGCTTCCAAAGGACACTTTGTCTAAATAACTTCCAGGCGTCTGCATGTTTTTTTGCACATTTCTTTGCTGAGATTCATTCATTCTACCGAGGCCCGTGGGCATACTCCTCTGAATACTCTCTTTCAAATCAGCTTTCTTTTCTCTAAGATCACCTTCTTGCGGATACAAGCCTTCGGCCAAAATTTCAACCAGACACTCTTTTACTAAAGATTTGAATAATTTCTTATCTAACTTCATTATTTATCCCAATTTAATATATCATTAAAAATTCTATCAATCCTATCTGACCTGTTAAAGAAATTATTGAGATCTCTGGTGCGAATTGTCTTCCCTTCATGAAGAGACATAAACGCCCCAGGGGTTGAGGGCTCACTAACCATATCAAAGCAAATCAATTGAAAGTCATCTTGTACGACTTGTGTACTTCCCTTAGCAACAGTCGAACCCACGCCTCTTGAGCTAATACCCAACGTAATTCCACTTTCGATAAGACTCTGGATAATTTTGCCACTGGGTGTGTCTAAAACTTCAATTGTTCCATAGACGTCATCACCTTGCATGTAAGCTTCTCTAACGATGTGTGACGCATTTTTGAGTTCAACAACGGAAGTATCTGGGTGATCACATTCACCCAATGCTCTATTTTCTCTAATTAATTTTTGATAGTTTTCTATTTCTCTTTCTAAAATTGACCTTGGATAAACTCTACCGTTCTGGTTGAGAGTGTTGGCTCTTTGAATGATGCCTTTAAGCATGATTTTACCGTATTTCTCTCTGTTTTCTATGATGACAGCCTTGTCGCAAGTAATAGGGAGCCATTCGGTTAAAACTTTCAATTCAGACATTTGTGCCCTCCTCTCTTTTGAGTTCATTAATGAGTTTTGTGATTGTTAAAAATTTAACAATTGATTGATCGTTGATTTCATTTTGATCAAGAGAAATAATTGCGCTCCTTACTCTATCAACTTTTTCAATCAAAATGTTGTTATTCTCTATTTCTTCGAAATCTTCTAATAATTCAATAGCAGAATTTCTTTTTTCATTTAAATAATTTCTAAGATATTCTTCATTCTGATTGCTATAAAAAGCATAATGAGATATTATTTCTCTTTCTTCTGGCGACAAATTAGAATACTTATGATTGATCTTCTCAGTCATAATTTTGAACACCAATTTATCAGATTGAGAAGCATCTATTTCGGTTTTCATTTTATCAATTGAAGGAACACTTTTTTCTGATAAAAGGTTTTCTCCTATTTTCTTTTCAAATTCTATCAATACGCCCAGGTCAGGGTTTTTCTTTCGCCATTCATTGAGAGCGATTTGTATTGAACCTAAATGCCTGTAATTTGGTATTGTCTGATGGAAAAAATCTTTTTTGTCGATAATATAGTTGATATCTCTTAAGAGCCCAGACTTTTCTCTATTTAGTTTGTCACCATCAATATTTCTTGCAGCACGCTTAGCTTCAGTTAGAATAGAGGCAACAACGTGTGTATCTGAGACTGTGGAATTTGCCAAGGCATTGAACAATCTAAACTCTTTATAAAGCTCAGTTCCCTTGGCAAATCTTTTTTCTATAATTCTGGTGGCCTTTTTTGCAGATTGCTTATCATCTTCTAAGATGGAATTAGTGATGTGATGAACTAAAAGTTCATACACGATGCCCACATTTCTTTTTTTATTATGCTTTGTCATTATTCTCCCTCTGATGAATTGTTCTCAGAGATTACTCCTGTGTAAGTTTTAGGTGTGCCCATCTGACTATCAAATCTAAGGAGAGTGTTTCTTAGTCTATCAGTCATATGTGCATTTTGAATAATCTTATTGTCTAAATATTCACTAATATCTATATCTTCCATTGTTAAATTAGATAATTGTCTAAGATCGCTCATTTCTCTTCTCATTCCTGAAGGATCGTGATTTTGTTTTCTATCACCTTCATCTCTTGGCGTCATTCTGTGATATTCTTCTGCTCTTCCAGTACTTTGTTTTCTTCCTTTCTTTCTTTGCTTTTCTTCATACTCATGACGAAGTTTTTCTCTTTTTTCATCGTCTGTTGTCATTGACTCAATGGTGTCATTATCTTCTGAAAGCATTGAAGTCACTTTATCAATCGATGATTGTATTCTTATCGGGACATTCTCATCTTCAATTGATCCACTCTCTGAGAGTCCTTCAAAATCAGGCCCGCCCAAGTCAATCGATTGTGAGATCTCAGCTCCTCCAGGACCTCCTATGCCCATATCTTCAGGAGATCCAGATGGTCCCTCGGCAGCAGTAATTTGAGTAGCTTCGATCTCAAGTTCATGCATCCTGTCTTTCTTTTGTCCCTTTTTAATATTATTGATTTCATCATCATTAAGACGAATAATATTTTTTTGAACCCAAGTTTTATCAACGAGACCTGGCGTCTGCAAAGCTGTTCCTGCTGCTTCGAATCTTGATCTAAACAGCTCTAACTTCTGTTGCTGGGCAATTGTTGACGGATTTGAAAGATTTAAACGAAAATCAAGCAAGTCATTGTCAGAAAAGCCGTGACAGTAGAGATGAATGATAGCGATTTTATTTAGCTCTGCGAGCACTGTTCTTTGAATTCTGGCAATTGTTCTGGAGAATCTAATGTCTTCCTGCGAAAGAGTTGCTTTTGCTCCCAACCCCTCATCATATCCTAAGTAAGCTTTTGGTATCTTGAGTGCAGCAAAAAGCTTCTTTTGAATATACTCAACATCATTAGTCTCACCTGCCATTGTTCCACCACCAAGGGTTTCAATAGCAGTACCGGACTCACTGCCACGAACAGGAATAAAGTAATCTTCATCAACTGACAGCGGGTTATATCTTAAATCGACACGACCTGTCGTCTGATCTGTAATAGATGCTCTTTTGAGTGTAGATTGTGCTCTCTCCATATAAGCAGGAATTTCTTCAGGCGGCACGTTTCCAACATCAATCTTGAAGACTCTTCTTTCTGGTGCTCTGACAATTCTATAAACAAGCATAGCATCTTCAAGAAGAATTAACTGTCTCCAGATTCTTCTCGCAGGTTCAAGCACGGAAGATCCGTAGGGGATAAATGCATCATTTCCCAAAAGGCGCATGTGGGAGACCTGCCAGTTCTCTAAAACTTGATTGCCCTGTGTAACCCATCTAAAGCGAACTGCTAACGGATCGTTTGGATCGAATCCTTCCTCTCTTTCAACTTCTGAAATAGGCATCGGATAAGCGTTTATGACACCAAATTCAGGACTTACATCGTTAAAAAGAAAATGATCACCGTATTTGCAAAGATTACGAACCCAGCTTGTCAAGTTAAAATCAACATTCAAGGTATCGAAAAATAAGTCATCAAGAAGTTGTTTAATCTTCGTGTTGTCTGAGTGAATGTGAAGAACGTTCCCATTTTCATCAGCAGCAACTGACTCTTCGGAATATATGTCGAGCGCGCTTCCTATCTCAGGAGTATATTCCATCTCGCTGAAGTCTGAATATCTTGCCATTCTATCATATGTTCCATATGCAGACATAGCATTGCTATAGACTTTGCTCTGATTTTTTCTAAATATTTCAAATGCAGAAGACGTGTATTTATCATCAGGTTTAATAATCTTTCTTTTAACTACGGGACCTGATCTAAAAAGTCTTGTGAGTCTTCTGAATAAATTTGAGTTGCTTTCTGCCATTTACGATCCTTATTTAATAACCCACATATAGTCGTGTAATATATTACTTCGACTTTTGGTATTATTTAAATCTTGTTTAATATTGTTTCTAAGTCCCTGACTATTGGGGCTGCTTGAATAAACCCCTGTGGGCGCAAAAACTTGATCGGGTGTGTCGCTATATGATCTCTGCTGCTTAGACATTGCTGCAAGCATAGCCTCATTAAGTCCGTTATTAGACTTCGAATAATCAGATGCACCGTCAAACAACCAAGATCCAATTGCGAGACTCATCACCAAGTCATCATTAAATCCTGAGCGTGCCTGAGCTCTTCCCGTGTTCCACGTAAATACTTTCAACTCTTCATAGAATCTTGAAGAATATGATACCAGCTGTCTATTTCTCAAAACCTCTTCAAGTTTAGCAAGAACAGTGCTACGTGTCTTTCCGTTAGTATTGAATCCAGCAACATCTGCAGATGCTGGTGGAACATAATCACCGATATAAACTTGCTTCTTTTTTCTATAATAGAGTTTGGGATATTTTAAATCCTGGAGTTTTAGAATCGTTGCGTATCCGTAAGAGTTGTTTTCTGGACATACAAGTGCCTTATTGTATTTCAACCCAAACTCATTAATAAGTTCTCCAAAGTTATCAGGACGAACTTTACCCTTATATTCAGCAACAATTTCTGATGTGTCTGTATCGATAATGTGAAAAGTCGAGTAATCCTTTGAGTCACCTCTTGAGACATCAGCGGATAAGACGTAGTTGTTTTCACTTAGAGGATACTTCCAAATCCACACGTTTCTGTCAAAACCTTGCCTCTCGACGGGAGGTTTGACATTGTTTCTCAACCACTCCAGTGTGTTATTATCTAAGAAAGTTTCTCCAGAAGTTGCAAAGTCGCAGAGGTACTCTTGAGCAATCTGCCTCTTGTTCATATTCTTTGTAGTCTTTTCAAACCACTCGTCGTCTCTTTCTGGATGAACATTCCAGGGCAAGTTGATCGCATTAAACTCGTTCAGACCTGCCTCTGCATCAACATAGAGTTTATGATATTGCCCGCCGACGCCATTGGGAGAAGACAAAATAATAACCCGACCACCTGTTGAGATAGTCGGGTAAATACCTGTCCAAATAGTGTCAAAGTTTCTAACGAAGGCAGCCTCATCGATAATTAAAAGAGAAAGAGCTTCTGAACGACCTGCGTCTTCAGAAGTCGGAATTGCCTGTATCTGAGATCCGTGACTAAATCTAATCTTTTGCTTATTGTTTTCAACAACTTCGGCCAAGACCATCCACTTAGGAAGTGACCTTATCATTGTCTTAACTTTTATAATAAAGTTCTGTGCGACTGTGAGTTTTGTTGCAATAATCAGAATATTCTTTTCTTTCTGAAATATTGCCATCCAGACAGCATAAGCAGCAACAAGTGTTGACAATCCTAACTGTCTGGATTTCAAAACAATATTGAATCGATTCTCAAGAAATTCTTCGACGCAGTCTTCCTGGAAAGGGAAAGTCTCAAAAGGTATGAGACCGCGTATGGGATGTTGGATCTTGAGATAATTCTTAAAGAAATAGTTCGGGTCTTTTCCGCACTTAATGATTTCTTTAACTTGTAGCTGTTTATTGTATTTCGCCATAACGAAATAAATATACAGTTCGTTAGCTTATTTCAAAAACATGAACCTGGCGAACCAGCGCTGTTCCCTTTTCTGAGTAAGCATGATAATTCATTAGTTCAACTGCACAGTCACTTGAAAGTTCTTTTGTCTTGAGCGCTCTTCCGGATTTTTCTTTAAACAACTTTTTAACATTTTGCAAGCAATCTTTTCCGATCTTCTTTAGATCTTTCTCTGATTCTCTGGCAGCTTGTTGCATCTCTCTTCTGTCACCAAGATTAACGACCATCATGCAAGTCATAGTGAGACGATTCTCACCAGAGATCTTCATGATGCACTTAATTGATCCTGTGTAAGATTGAAAAGCAGCTCCGTATAGATCCTCAACGACAGTGCTTAAAATATTTGTTTCTTCGAAATTCATAACAACTCCTGACTCTTCGTCTTGTTAATAAGTAGTCTCTTTCTACCATTTATATATTTCCTAATTTCACTTTTTTTAGGTCGCCATCCCGCTAACCAATCTTTTCTACGAGATTCAGCAAAGGTAAGATAGCATTCTTGGCAGCAGGAGTGTTCAGAATGACTCTGATGGTCATCTTCTGTCTTGAGCATAAATCCACAAAGGGCGCAGAAAAAATGATCTCCTGATTCATTCTGTGTATTTTCAATCACTTCTAAATTATAAAGTTTGGACATGAGAATCAATTCCTTCTTTTGTGATGTCAATTGTATTGTCGACAATATCTTTAATCTGGTCGATGTGAGAGATAACAAGAATATTCTTAAAAGATTGCTTGAGTGACTGCAGAAGCCTCCCACAAGCTGCCAGGTTTGTTTCGTCTAAAGAGCCAAAGCCTTCGTCGATAATAAGCATAGAAGATTTAGGTAGCGAGGATACATTGATGAGGGCAACTCTAATTGCCAGAGAGGAAATCATCTTTTCCATTCCTGATCCCAACTCAATTATTCTTTTTGAGTCACCATAATCAATAAATACGTCCATGGCGTTTGACTCCAAGTCAGCTTCTAAAATAACTGTAAATGGGACAACTCCTTTGAGTATTTTTGAAATTTCCTGATTGATTTTTGGTAGCAAAGAATTTATAATTTGAACCGGGATCCCTCTTTTAGAAGTTGCTTGAATGAACAAATCCTTGACTTTTAGTTGTGTGTTTAGTGTGTCAAATTTTTTCTTTGACTTCTCTGCTTGTTCAATTGAAAGACGAATTCCTTCAATCTTTCTAATCTTATCAATTCTGTTCTGGTCATTATTTTTTAGCTCTTTTTTCTTTGAATCAAGAAGTCGAGCAACACTCGAAATGTCACTATCGGGATCTTGGTCTGAATACTTGTGCTCTAATTCTTGTTGATTTCGTTTAGCTTTGCTCAAGGATGCATTGAGATTATCAATGTTGTTCTGCAAAGATTGAATCTGCACTCTATCATTAGATATCTTAGAGATAAGATCTGATCGTCGCTGAATGATAGCATTATATTTTTCTATCTTTTCTTCATAATTTTCTTTTTGTATCTTCTGCCAAGATTTTTTCAGATCTGCTACTTTAGTCTGCAGTTGATTTACTTTTTCTCGCTTCTCTTCTATTCTGTTCTTGTCTCTATGTGAGTCCTTAATAAATTTACATGTCGGAAAGTTATCACCGCAGGGAACCTCTAATAGTTTTTTAATTGACTTTTCCATAGCAGACAGCTCGGTGGATTCTGCTCTAAGATGAGCTTCAAGTTCCCAAATTGTCTTGACAAGTTCTTTAGCAGCTTCGTGCTTCTCTTTTGTCCCCTCAATATCAAAAGTCTCAATAAAGTTTTCAATCTTTTTGATTTTTTCTTCTGACTCAAAGATAGCGTCTTTTGAGTCGTCTAATCTCCGCTGCGCTGTGTCAATTTTTGAAAGAATTGTTTGAACCTTTTCTCGGGACTCTTCGACGCTGGACAGCGTAACAAAATCTACACCTGCATTGTTTAGCACTTCTTTTGTGAGTTTTTCAATGTCAGACTCAATAATTTCTTTCTCTTGATTGACTTCTTCAAGTAAGGCCTGATTGTGAAGCATGTTAGCATTGAGATCTTCTATTTTTTTATTCCAGCTACTTTCTGTTGAAAATCTCTTCACTTCTGATCTCAACTCTGCTGTTTCTTTTTTAGCAACTTCATTCATGAGGTCAAAAACATTCATATCCAGAAAGTTAGACAAGATATTCTTTCTTGCTGTGGCTTTTTCCTTTACAAAGACATTCATTTCTCCCTGTGAAGCTAAGCTGGTCATTTGAAACTCTTCAGAAGATCCAATCATCGATCTTAGAATCTTTTCTGTTTCTCGACGCTGTTCATCAGTCTTATCTTCTGCAATATCTCCAGATGAATCCAGACGATAGAGTTTCAAGTCAGTGGGTGCCCACACATTATTTTTTGTGACTTTCTTTTTAGTCTCCCTAACAACTCTAAAAGGTGACCCATTGACAGATATGTCAATTTCTGTCTTGCAGTGATCTTTTCTTGAGTTAATGATGTGAATGTTTTTAATTGAGCCACGATCTGAAGCGTTAAAAAGACCGTAAGCTATTGTTCCAATAATTGATGATTTACCTCTTGCATTTCTTCCAAAGATGCCAGTAATACCCGGAAGTTTGTCAAGATTAATTTCATTATTTTCACCATAGCAAAAGGTGTTCTCAAATTTAACCTTGTTGATACCCCACTTGACATTTCTCAAGTCAGAATTTTCCTGAGTCACTTCAGACAAGTATTCAGATGTAACTTTGTCTAACTCTTCCCACTCAGACTCTGTTATACTACTACCCGCATAATATTGCCTCATCAAATCTTTCATCACTTTTACGTCTCTAAGATTTAGAGAGCTGGCCTCACTCTCTTTTATTTTCTCTGATGAGAATGAGTTATCAATCTTAAAGACAACCTCAGTTGCGTTTTTCGATTTTTTTAAAGCTTTCTGGAGGGATCTTGTCTGAGCAGGTGTGATGTAATCATTAACGGCACTGATGCGGAATCTTGCCATTCTCGGATATTCAGAGCATGCTTTTACCGTTTTCTCAACATCACCGCGCCATTCAACAGTGACAAACTTATAGTCATTTTTCACAGGATAAAACTGGACGTCGAAATCGTCTCTTGATCTAATATCCCAGACCAAGAAACCTTTCTCTGCATCTTCACCGTAGTTCTGTTGAATTGTGCTTCCGCTATAAGCAACTGTTCTTTTGTTATTCAAGAACTGATGTTTATGAATGTCTCCCAGTAATCCGAAATCAAATGCATCAAAAAAGCTAATGGGAACTTCTCCGTCAAGAGACCAATCAATATCTGTTAGAGAACCTGCAACAGCCCCGTGAAAGAGCGCAATTGAAACATTATCTGTGGGTTTGACATTGTGCCAGTTTTCTTCATCAAAACAAGAAAAGACACACCAGTCAAAACCCGGTATGCCTGTCGGATATGTACCTGAATCTTTATACAGGTATATTCTGTCATTGTTAATTGCTTCTATAATTGGTGAGACTGCATCTTGCCTGTCTTTGTTATGAATGAGCCCGTCGTGATTTCCCAAGATAACGTGTGTGGGTGCAATCTTAGCAATTTCATTGAACCACCAAACAAGATTTTCAACCAGTTCTGGAGATATACCTTGCGTTTTGGAATGTACAATGTCACCACCAATGTAGATGACGTCAGGTTTGATCTTTTTTGCTTGCTTAAAAAGATCTTTGAAGGCAAGAACATACTCTTGATGTCTCGACAAGCCTCGCCAGTGAATGTCAGCAATGTGCAATATTTTCATCGAATATCCTAATTCATTTGAATGACATAGTCTCTTTTGTCAGGAGTAAAATGTAATTTACAACCTGGAGATAATACCCAGCATCTTTTAGATGTACAAGTTTTAGGTTTGGGAGCGAGACCATCAGTCATGACAATATAACCGTCAAATGATGACGCAATTTTTCTAAAGTGATCTTCAACAGCATTGAAGTTAGTCCCGCCTGCAAGGGCCCTTCTAAATTTTGTCTTTTTACCTTTTTTCCAAGTTGTCTCTGATTCTTCATCAACATTAGAATCAAAATAGTAATAAACAAATGTGTGTGTGGTTGAGAGCCTCTCGAGAGCATCACCGAATTGTTTAAGTGCTCCGTCTCCAACGCTACCGCTCTGGTCAATATATACGGCTAACATTGAAGTCTTTCTTGTCTTTCGACCTGGGTGAATATATGGGTACTTTCTATTGATCTTTCTTTGTGTCTTGAAAAAGTTGTTACGAAGCTTGCTACCGCAAAAATACTTAAGTGCTCTCTGCCAGTCGAATTCTGAACGAGTAAGTTTTTCGATTTCTGTTCGAACAGACATGGATACAGAGCCCCAGTTTCTCTGATTTGCGTTGTCCCGAGCTTTTTCCAAGATCTCTTTGATTTTCTGCTCTGAGATGACTTTTTCAGCTTCGGAAAGCTCACTGTTGTCATGCTCGTCAAGGACGACGAGACATTTACCCTCGTTTAGACTGTCAATTGCATCTTTGAGTTCTTCATCCTCCATGATCTTATTCATGTACCACTCAGATGATTTTCCTCTCGGAAGACTTGCGATGAAGTCATTCATTTTTTCAATCATCGCTTTCCGTTCAGGAGTGATAATGACACCCTCTCTTGTCTCCATTTTGTTTCGAACACCTGGAATTAAACCACACTCAGGAAGCTCAGAGATCGGAATGATACTATTGATAGCCAAATCAGTTGCGATGTTCCAATAATTATGAGGCTCTTGTTTTCTTAGCGTCACATGCTTAAATATGATGTGATAACATTCATGTTTAAGTAAGCCAAAAATTTTCTCCCTGGATAACGAGCTGACAAACTCAGGTGCCCAGTAAAGAGATAGCACACCATCTGAGTAAGACACACCTGCTGTTCCCACGTTAGGATCACAAATCTTTCTCATACTTCTAATAATGGTTGCAAAGAAAGGTTCCTCTATGACAAATTTTACAAGAATACTGTCAAATTGAGCCTCAGTGATTGACATAATCAATAACCTCCCGCCCTGCGAACATTTTCAACAACCCTTGACTTGAATGCTTTCCCAGCAATCAAGATGTTGTGCTTGTTTTTTGTTTTCATGACATCTTGAATAAAATCAACAACAACTTCATCCGATACGTAATCCATAAATCTCTTCAAGTTCGGGACTTGAGACACACAAATATCATTGCTCGACAGGAAGAGAACAACCTGGTCCAGGGCCTCATTCTTTTTATCATTTGTCATTTTCCTGACATCGTTTTCAACTTCATCAAAATTATTTAGGATATCATCAGCACTCAGTTTGAGTTCGTAATTTTTCACAAAGTCAAGAAATGCTGCAGCTGTGTGAATTCCAATAAAACCTGCGGTGATGTGTAGCATTAAGTCCGGGACATCCTGTCCGGCGTAATAAGACGGAGTACAATTAGCATGCTTTAGAGACTTATCGAGTCGAGCCCAGGAGGCAGGGTAGGGATAGACTGTTCCCGGGTTTCTTTCGCCTGAGTGCATGAGATGAGCTGGATATTTCTTGATGAATTTTTGAATCATAGGATCGATATTGTTATTGCGTGCCCAATCAAGCCAGTCTGCGGTCGTAGGAACGAGTTCAGTGACCCAGAATCGACGGAGTAGAGCTGGATCCATCTCATTAACAGTGAAGTCATTACCTTCATTGATTGCCATGATAATGCGAGTCTCTGGATGAAGCTTTTGCCCATTGAGCTCTCGGTCAAGAACAATTTGGAAGGCACATTGCAAAACTTCTATGGTTGCTCGGTTGCCTTCGTCCAAGAAGAGAAGATAAGGCTCTCTGCAAGCCTTCATAAAGCGATTATTAGGAGCAAAGGTTGTTTCACCTTCTACGAGTTCGGGAAGACCGATAATGTCACCTTCAGAAAAGACGCTTAGACGCCAGTCAAGAACCGGAAGACCAGGACCATCATGATCTACATACATGTGATTAGTTTCAATAAGCGATGCAATACGTCGAGTAATTTCTGATTTACCGATGCCAGTATCTCCCTTCACAAGGATTGAAATATCAGGAGGCAGAGACGTGGCCACCTGCACAAAAGTTTTAATATCCATTGCACTTCCTTTTTTATTTGCAAAGTTATTTTAAAATAAAATGCGCCTAATTGCACTCAATGATTTCATAAATTGAACTTGAATGAACTTTTACTCTTCCAACTGAAGACAGAAGTGTCACAATGTCCTTTTTCATTGCACCTTCTTTTTTTGTCTTAGATTGGATTCTAATGTTAAGCACAATGCCAATTTCTTCATTAGACTTATAATTAAAACAAACTATACTACCCACATCGTATCCGTAGCTTGTTTCGATTTTTTGTGTATTTGTGTAGGACTTCTTGAGATTTCTTACCTCTTCTCTGCGATCTTTTTTTCGCTGTGTAGTTGTCTTTCCTGTCTCACTTTCTTTAATAGCTGACACAGCATTTTTAACTTCTTTGATTTTTACGGTCGTGGGCACAGGTGCAGCACGAACTCCGTTCTCGATCTCATTTTGATCGATTTTTTCTTCTATGAACTTTTTTCTAAGTTCTTTGAGATCTTTTAGGGGTATTTTTCTTTTTGCCATAACACAAACCTTGTTTTTGTATTATAGCATTAAATATTTAAATTTACACAACTATGACAACAACTTTTCTAAATTGTTTTCAAAATAAAATTTTTCTAACAGATAAGGCAGATCATCACATAGAATTTGATTAGTTATGTCAAAATTAAAGCCTGTCTCTTTTAGAAAGATGATGTTAGTAATTTTTTCATTTCCCCTCTCGAAAGGTGCAATCCAGCTTAGAGCTGCAAGTTTAAGAAAAGGTTTTTTGTTAAATTTATCAATCTTAGAGGAATATTCTTTAATTTTTTTAACAGGTGAATGACTTATACCTGACAGTGTCATTTTTTCTGTCTTTCTTATAGATGAATTGTTTTCAAGTATCTTATTTAAGAAAATCATATCACTTATGCCTAAGTGAGGTCTAAATAAAACCTGTCTCATTCCTTCAAATAAGCGTTTGATATCTTTGTTATCTGAACACTCTTCAAGAGAATATCCAGATAGAAAATTTTTACTGGCTAAATATGACTCACGTATGTCTGTGTGTAATGTCTCAGTTATAAACACTGACATGTCATGCGCATAAAAATTTAAAGCTTCTTTTTTGTCGAAAGTAGGCCTAAGTTCTCTGCTTCTCCTTCTAAGAAATCTTACAAAGGTCTTTTGTGAATTTTTGAGATTTATGTTTTCTTGAAGTTTCTTTCTTTCCATGACAAATTTTGCAGCTTGTTCTCCAACAAATCTTCCAGCTGACACATCTGACGGGAAATGCACACCATTTTCTATCCTGGATTGTGAGATTAGTTGCGCTACATTTTCTAAATCTCTTTTTCTATGCGGGAGTTCATTGGACAAATAATCGCAGATAAAATATGCAAACGCGGCGTGACCACTGGGAAATGAAGGCGAGTCACACTCACTTGTTTCTATGTCTTCTCCGCGTTCTTTAAAAAACACATACGGTCGAGATCGATTATATTTAAATTTTAGACGTGTTATTACACCGTCAAATTCATCTAAAATTTTATTTAGATGACTCCAATCAAAATCTTCCTTTTTTAAAAGCTTTTTAAATATATCCTCTGATTTCTGATGTGATTTTTTCAAAAACTTTTCACTCAGAGAGGAGTTTCTCACACATCTTCTAACTTCATCTAAGTCCTCTTCGAACTGAGGTGTGTTTTCTTGTGGAAAATTGAGTGTTGGCAAAGATTCTTCAAAGCCATCAAAGTGCTCACATTTTTTAGCAATACGCTTTTTATATTTTTTAGGAACACTATTTCCCTCAGTCTCTTCAAAAAGATGACTTATTGAGATCATGAAGCTTTCTCCTGATTAATTCTAATCTTTGTGATGCATATACTCCAGCTTGTGATAAACTTCACTGATATCATCAGCTGCCTGAGAAATGTGGCTTCTCATCCAGTCTTCTAAATCATATCCTTCAGGTATCATTTGCTGTAGTTTTCTGGAATATTCTTCAAGTTTGTGTAGCTGAGACTTTGCCATGTATGCGCCACCGCGGTGATGATGATCTTCATCGCAAACACACGGAGACATTCCACAGTCGGGACAAATGCTTGTAGCGTGAACATTCATAGGCATCAAACCTAATGGTTCGAACACGTTTGAACTCCCACCGCAACCACATCCTTCTTGCATGACTATCACACCACCGCACTCAGCACAGGAAAGTTTGTAAGGATTACTTGCTTGCTTTCCAGACACACACTGACAAGGGTTCATCCCGCATGCAGGACATGCGTCTCCGTAGTCATCACACTGACATGGGTCCATTCCGCAAGCAGGGCATGACATATTACTACGAGGCATATAGTGAGGCTCACCCACCTCAGGCCTGTCAAAAAGTGCATCTTCTCGCACTCTTGCAATTTCTTGCTGAATCATTCTTTTTAGCGCTT
>Ga0099850_1000105_pt1 | contig 33880 bp, 50 predicted proteins | sample CB_VirMetaG_5_FD_79182 | JGI IMG/M metagenome (GOLD analysis project Ga0099850, IMG submission 79182) | Freshwater to marine saline gradient viral communities from Chesapeake Bay - CB_1508_1D Viral MetaG | ecosystem: Environmental > Aquatic > Marine > Coastal | place: USA: Chesapeake Bay... | reverse complement strand
TTTCGAGGACGCCGCCGCTGCCTAAGACTGCCATTAGTAAGTACCAGTGGGCTTGCCGGTAAACGTGAACGAAACTGGAACGCTAACCAAATCTCCAACGCTTACGCTAGTGCCAGCCTGAGTGATCAGGGCATCGCCAGTGAGAGTTCCATCTGTTGTAGAAGTATCGAGAACGATCGAGATACTATTAGTGTTTGAAGTGTCGGCAAGGAGTCGGTTAATGATGGCTCTGGTTGCTGTATCGGCAGAGTCATAGAGCAGGGTTCCGCTACCTGTCGTTCCACGAATTCCGTACGCATAGGTACGGTCAAGTTCTCCGATACCCGTAGTCTCAAGGGCATCCCTGTCAAAGGTAACTGAGACATCACGAACTTTCGCGATGGCAACCCCGTCAAGTCGAAGTTCAGCAGTAGCCCCTGTTTTTACAGCCATGACTTAAATCTTTTAACTCATTCTAAGCTCAGCCGTAAGACTTACGCCTACATTCGATAATCCCGGTGCAATACTTTCGACCCGAGGCGGAGATCCCTCGGTAAAGCACCAGATCAGCCCAGCGCCTGTCGCACTGGAATCGAGCCACAACTTGAGAGACGAATCGGCACCGTTGAATATTATGTCTGGCAGCGTAAGACTATCAACAGAACCCTTAGCGCTGTTGTAAGCGCTAAGGATCGCAGAAGTATTAGTGTCACTGATATTGTTAAACTGCAAATTCAATGTTGCACGACTTGGCCTGCTGCCCCATAGCCTCCGAGTAATCACACCAGACTGTGATGTTTCAGTAGTTGTCTGCCACGCTGGTGCGACAAAACTGCGACTAGTTGGTTGAATCTCAGGGAATGCAGTAGCCATCAGCCTTCAATCACCCAATTGCTAGCAGTGTCAAAACCATCAGCCACTTGCAAAACTCCAGAGCTGTTTACTGGCATGTGCAATGCCTCTATTGTAAATGTTCCATCATCCGTTGGCGAAATTCGCTCAATCTGGTAAACCCGGATCTGTGTGCTCGGCAGCTTGACCGTAAAAACGACACCAACTGGCGAAGCAGTCTTGCCACCGCTGCTAACGGTTAATGTCGCGTCAGCAGGGGGTGTGCCTTCGGTACCGTCCCAAGCCACCACGTTGTATGTGCCGTCCGCGAGAGCCTTTGTGCTTACAAGTGCGCCCTCGGGTGTTACAACACCGTTGTTGAACTCGTCATACTCGGTTTCGTCCATCGCAACTTTTATGTAATCGCCTGGAGCAAGGCTTGAGACCACGGCGTCATGCGTGGTCGCGAAAGAAATCGTATGCGTTGGAATGCGGCGCATACGAATCAGGAACTTAGCCGCATCAATAGCGTGCTCTCTGCTTGTGCAGAAATCACTCACATCAACCTGTTCTGTTGGATCGGTCTCAGACGATTCAGGTACATCCTCACGCACCAAGACTTCACGCACGACAGGAAAAAGCCCAAGGCTATTCAAGTCGGTAGATGGGCGCTCCTCGCGATACTTGACTGAGATTTGAATTGGATCACGATCTTCTGGATCGAAGTATTGGAGCTGGAAGCTATCTTCCGCAATATTACCAGCCGTAAACAGCCCAGCGATTGGCGCAGTTACCTGCAAGCTGGAACCGCTGATGGGCAGAGCAGTATTTAGAAAATACTTGCCATCAGATTCTCCAAATTGCAGCAGGTGCGTTGCGGAAAGATCAGCAGCAAACTGACGTATATTAATTGGCTCGGCAATAGCAGCATCGTAGAAATACTTTCGGGCTTGGCACCATTGGGCTGCAGCGGTAAACGATGCCTCGTCGATCATGTCAGCCTTAATAAACGAACCAGCGCCATATCTAGTGTTGGTCAGCAGGTCGTAAAGCACCTCGGGGAAAAGATGAGTGGCACCAGTAGTTCCACCAGAAAGAGGTAACAGATTGCATACTTTGCCTCCTGTCACGTAAGTGGAGAACTGTGTAAACTGCTGGAACTCTGCTGATGAACGAATATTGATGCCCACCAAAGCCAAGTCGTCATACAAAGGCGCAGTCGCGTTTGGCACGATCTCGTTTACATAAACGATTTCGTGCTCGGGGCCTGAGTCTGCTGAACTTTTAATTTCTGAGTAAACAAAAGCCTCTGCCAACTTTCCGTAATTATCAATATAGCTGGGATCGTCAACCAAAGGCAATCCGCTATATTCTGGTTCGACATTGGGATTAGTTGATTCGTCGTAAGTGTATGTCTCATCTAATGATTCATCTGTTTCTCCAAAAACAATCGAAAAATTATCAGAGTTAAGAGATATTGATTCTCCGTTGAAGACGACTGTAACGCCGTTTTCAGAAACAGGATTTATGAGAGGCAGCCTGCTTTCTAATATGTATAAAACAGCATTTGCGCCATAAAAATTATTCCTTACTTCAAAACCAGAAAGAGGTTGAAATTCAAACTCTCTTTGCTTTACGTCAGAAAACTCAAAACGGATATAATTAAAAGCAGACTGCTGTGTTTCGCTTCGCACCCCAAAGGCATTATTTAAAGTAGTCCAAGACAAACCGCCAGATTCTTTGTATCTAACCTTAAAGAATGAGTACCTTTGCACCGAAGAGCTTATTACGCCGCTTTGATAAAACTTGTTAACAATATTATCTGGCGGATTGTTCTCGAAGGGCTCGCAGAAATTTTCATCAGCAAATTTGTAAGTTTTTGTATCCCTAAAGTTGCAAAGATTATTTATGCGTATCCCTAGGTTTGACCTGAGTCCAATTTCTACGATAGAGCAAGGGCGAGAATTTGCTATGTTACCTCTTGAATAACGCAAAATATGTCCTCCCGTCGTTGCTTTTTCGCGAGGGTTGGAATCTCCTGGTTCATTACCAATAATGACCGCTTCTTGTGTTAAATGATTTACTGAGAAAGATTTTACCCGACCTGGTTCTACTACTTCAAATGTAAATGTTACGGTTTGCCCGAATGAAGTATTTCCGTTGAAATCGGCTTCTGAAGAAAAAGGAGAAGCTGTATCGCGATTTGTGCAAACACAAAGAGCACTTCCGATTTTGTAAATCTCACCAACTACCAGCCTGTCATCCCAAGTCTTTTGCAACGAAGCAACCGCACTGCTTACGTCTTTAGCTTCTGCGTCGTCTGCGTCAACATCAGAGTATTGGTCAAATGTGACCCCAAAATCACTCTGCTTGAAAAGCCTGTATTTAATTGTATCTCCAACAACAACATCAGAAAAAGTTCCTTGATCGCTGCCTTCTATGTTGTTGACTTCAAATATTCCTGAAAATGTTGAAAATTCTGCCCTATATTTATCGCGAGTATTCATTGCCGTATTATCAACCGGGCATTTAACGTTTACTTGATTTGTACTTGATCCTGGACCCGTTTGACTGCGCACCCCTGGTCGAACTATTGGATTAACCTTATACATAAGGTCATTGCCTATTAGCGAATAAACACCAAAAGAAGTTTGAGTGCTTGGGCGAGAAGATGAGCAAAAATCAGTTCTGTTTTGACCGCCATAGAAAACGCGAAAAATGTCTTCGTTGCTGTTTGTTGTTTCTATTCGTCCAACGACACGATCACCACCGATTATTCGGCCTCCATCACCGCTAAAGTAAATAGCAACGCGAGAACCTGCTTCACTTGCTGAATTGGTATCAAACAAATATCCGCTTAAAGTGTTGGATCCGATTGCAAAATTTGTTGGGTCGATCGAATTTATATTCGATTCACCTAGAATAAAAACACCTCTTAGTAGCTGCCCAATACCAAGGCTAAGGATTTGATTCCAAACCATCGGAGTGTTAATCCGAATCCCGCCGTAGGTTGTTCCAGATATTTCTTCTCTTTTTGCGTAAACAATCGGAATTGTGCTGCCAAGTGTGGCGATGTCTTGCTGGCTATCAAAACCAAATCTTGGCGCAAAACTTGTATTACGAATTATTGGGTCTGTAGTCTGCTGCTGTTGCCTAGGTTGCCCTGGTGCTTGCCCCACCTGAGGTATGCTCGGCTTTAGCAAAGCTGATACCGCCAACGCACCAAGACCGATGACGATGTTGACAATGGCAAGAACGGTAGCGACCTCAGCTACAACCGCAGGCTGCGGACCTTCGGCTGCGCGTTTTCGCACCTCTATCGGAAAATGCCTGTACTGCTCCTCAGTCAGACCAAGAATGTCGGCAAGGTAGCGATCAGAAGGCAGCATCATTTGAATTTCCTAAATTCCAGTTTTTTACAGCGATCTAAAGGTAGCCACTGGACGCCGCGTCGATGATGGACATAAAGTAAGCCGCCGTCAACAACAATGGCAATTCCAATAGTTTCATCAGTGGAGAACAAGGTTACCGCACAATCCTCTGGAGCATCTAAAGGTATTGTAAGCTGCCTGTAAAGCTGCGCTAATAGTCTATGCCTGCCATTCTCGGCTAGGTCAAGCCAGGCATGGTCAAACGTTGGGTGCGGCGCGTCAAAATCTTCAAGAACATTCCAAACCATTAGCAAGCAGTCTGCGCCAATTCCATCGCGTGGGTTAGCGCGAAACTTATGTGGTAGACCGATCCAATCTCTCCACATCAGCTAAGCACCAATGCGCCAGAAGTCGGCAATGCACCAACCAAGTTAGTGCTTAGCGTACGCCTTGGAACTTGTGCTTTGACAGCATCAAGAGGTGATGTAAGCCTTAGAACCACTCTTGTAGTGTTAAGCTCGTAAGAAGCTACCCTCCAATTTTCTGTTGTAATCAAGGCTTCATCAGCAAAAGTTAAAGGATCTAAGCTTACGGTCTTTATTTCAAGCATATAGCGGTTACGCACCGCTTCAGCAAACAAATTCACAGATAGCGCATCTGTACCAGCGACCAATGAACCGCTAGATCGTTCTCCTCCACGAGCGCCGCCACCGCCCAAAACTGCAAACGGAGCAAAGCTGTAGGTCACTCCTTGGTAGGTTCTACTCTCATTAATGCTGAAATTTTGATAAGGCGTGCCGGTGAAACTGCCTGCTTGCGTTTTAAACCGCACGTAATTTACAAAAGCGTATGCGCTCATAGTCCAATCCTCTTCCTAGCTTTTACGCTATTTTGCAGTGCTTGTAGTGTAAGCGCTCTGCCGCGTTCTGCGGCTTGGGACATTCCCTTGCGGTATTGATCAGCTGTCACGTACTCGACATTGTTGATGACCTGAGATTCAAACCGGACATCAAGCGGTCTAGGATTGCTAATTGCTTGCGCAGTTTCACGCTCGGCAGATGCTACCGATAGCTGCTCCGCAGAACGAGTAAATGGCACCATCACCTCACGAGTTTCGCGGAACCTGCTGGAAGATGAGTCACGGGTTTCGCGGAACCTGCTGGAAGATGGGCGCTCCATTGAGGAAACACCCGCTTTAGCCATTTGTTCTTGCAGATCTTCATTTGAGACAATTGTGCCTTGCTGGAATGGAACGAAGAGCTCTGGCCCTTGCTCACCGACAATACTGGGCCGGTTTACAGGTGGACGCCCACCGTCGGCAAACCCCTTTAAACCTAAGCCGCCCCTACTAGCAATGTCACTAAAAATGTCACCACTACCGCCTTTAAGCTTTAATCCTCCGCTAAGTAGGCTCGATCCAGGGTTAAACAAATTAAGAACAGCGAAGAAAGCCTTCTGCGCTAAGACTTGGGTTGCTAAGTTAACAAACGCTTGACCGATGTTTTGAAATAGGTTTGAGAAAGCTTCTTCGACCGATCCAGTGCCAGTAATAATTGCTTGAACTGAAGATGAAACTGCCGTGGCAACCTCGTCAGCAATGAAACCGTACTTTTCAATAATCGCGCTTTGACGTGAGGCAGCGGCTTCCAGCTGGTTTCGTAAATTCAGCTCTGCTTCAAGTTGGGGAATAAAAGCTTTTTGAATATCAATCTGCTCAGCCAGTCTTGTAACAGACTCTGAACTAGCGAAAGGTTTTAAAGCAGCACCCCTACGTTCTAAGTCTTCAAGTTTTTCACGTTCAGCACGTAAAATATCGTTTTTCCTTTCTTCGGACTCCGCAGCACGCAAACGTTCTGGGTTAAGATTAAACGGATCAGCTATCTGAGCAGTAAAGCCAAAGCTTTCTCTTCTAACACTTTCAATTTGACTACGTTGATTTCTCTGTTCGTCAATCTTTTCCTGCTCAATAGAAAGTTTGATGCGTTCACGCTCTAAATTTAATAAACGCACTCTAATTTTTGTTTCTTGATCTAAAGTAGTAAACCTAAGATTTTGAATTTTAATGTCTTCTTTGGCAAGCAGTATTGCATCTTCTTGTAATCCTTTTTTAATTTTTATTAATTTTAGTTCGCGATCAATAGCTTTTAAATCGCCTTTATCGACCCTAGAGGCATTTACAGATGTTTCTATAAGGGAAAGAGAAGCTTGGGTAAATGCTTGGGCTTTTTGTACACGTTCTTGCTCTATCCTTTCGGCGTTGCGTTTTGCTTCCCGATCAGCGCGTTCGCGTTCACGTCTTGAGTTTTCTTGATCTCTTTTTGTCTTTTCATTAAGATCTGTTTGGGCTTTATTTCTTTGTTGTGTTAATTGTACAAGTTTTGTATCGGCTTCAACTTGAAGTCTTTTTTCATCTTTTTGAAGTCTAAGCTGTAAAAGAATATTTCCTTCAGCTTTTCTCCTAAGCTCGGCTATGCCTACAGATAGATCTGCTTCAATTTGCTGCTGCTTTAACTTAAAGACTTGATCATTTAAAATGTCATCTTGTAGCCTAGCAACTTCAAGATTACGCTCTGCAGTATCTAAAAGTTGATTTGCAGGACTTAAAGCCTTGATTTTTGACTCAAGTTGCTTTTGACTTTCTATTTCATTTTCTTCATTTATTTTTCTTTGTAGCTGCTCTATTTCTCTTAAAACTTCAAGATCTCGATCGCTTGTAGGACTCTGACGATTGCCAATTTGTTCTCGCAGTTTAATTATACGAGGATCATTAGATTGAAAAGCTTGTGTCCTTAAAGAAACAGACTCAGCCTGTTTAGCAAGAAATTCTAAAGGCCCTTGTAAAGTTTTAGTAACAGATGCTGCTAGTTGAGTTGCGACCTTTTGTAGGTTATTTCCAAGTTCAACGCTTGCTTCTCCGAAATCTTTTAGGGCTTCTACACCGTTGTTACCGACTAAATTGGCAAGCTCTGCAGTCGCAATTTCTAAAGCAGCCTCTTTACCAGCAAGCTCTTCAAAACCTTTAATAAGTTTTCCAAGAGGTTGGTTTGTTAAACCTAAAGATTGAATAACTGTATCTACGTCTCCATTTACTGGGTCTAAAGCTTTTCCAAGTTCAGCAGCTTTAGCTATAAGAGTGTCAAATGCCTGACCTACGCCTGTTCCAACCAAAGAAAGGCCGAAACCAAACTGGCCTCCAGCTAATCCGCCTAGACCGCCGCCTAGAGCACCACCCAGTGAAGCACCGGCTCCTTGACCAAATAACAATGGGAACGCGCCACCGATTACTGCGTTGCTTGCTGCTTCGCGGCGGCGTTTTGATCTAGCTTTTAAAAATGCCGGGCTACCTGGAATGTTTTCTGCCCCGCCGACTGGGTTTGATTTTGCAATTTGCTTAGCAATATTTAACTGTTTTTCAAATTCAGCTGTACGTGCCTCAAGTTTCTTAGCGTTAATATCAAGAAGAATGTTGTCGTTTTTTAAAGCTTTATTGAATAACTCTTCTTGAAGATCACTTTCAAGTTTAATTTTCTCCAAAATATTATCTATTTCTTCATCTCGTAATTTTTTATTAAAGTCTTGCTCTATATTAAAAATTTCTCTTGCGTACCTTTTTTCTGCCTCAAACTCTTCTTGGTTTGCCTTGCTTTTTAATGAAGCGTCTCTAGCAATTTGTTCGGCTCTTTCTATACCCTGTTGCCTTAACTCTTGTTCTGGCGACAAAATTTGAAGTTGGGAACTGGGTCTTTCACCCCTAGCTTCAGCTGCAATAAGTTTGGCTTCATTTGCGCTTCTAATTAAAGCTTCTGAAGACTTAAGCTCTTCAAAAACCGCATCTGCTTGCCGTTCTTTAAGTTTTAATAACGCTTGCTCTAACTGTAAGTCATCACTTCTTATATCAATATTTCTTTTGACTAAACCTTCAACATTCGATGACTGACCAACTAGCGCGTCTACAGGAGAAGCCTGTCCGGGTCCGATCGGTCCAGAAAACTGTGTTGTTTCTCGAATCCCTGCTGAAGCTAATTTTAACTGTCTTTCATTTTCAATAACTTCAGCTAGTAAAGCAGCTCTTTCTTGAAGTCCAGCGTTTAGATTTCTAGTTGCTTGTAAATAATTAACCGCTGCAGTTTCTGCTTCCTTAGTGCCTAAAGCAACTTCATTAAATTGTTCAGCAGCTTGCCCTAACTGCCCTGTTAAATTTGATATAGATCTTACAATGCCCTCACCTTTATTGGTGAAAATTTCCAAAAATTTATTTAAGTTATCTACAGCTAGCGCAGACTCGTTTAACTTTCCCTGAAAACTAGAAAGCTGGTTAGCGCCTTTTACGGCAATTTCAATCTCAGCTCTGTAGGTCACGTTCCAAAGCTGCTACGTCATTACCAATTCTACGCACAAAAAAGACGCCGGGCTAAAAACGGCGTCTTGACTTTTTCATCGCGTTTTCCTGTTCTTCGTTAAGAATCTGGAAATATGCGCTCCAAGCAATTAGCTCTTCTGGGGTCATTGTGTTGCGGACTTGGGACAGGCTCATACCTAGTTCCTTGGCAACGCCAAACTGAAGCATAAGCCAGTTGTCTTTGCGAAGGTCCGCTACTAGGATTTTGGGTCCATTGCCTCTTCTTCGCCGTCATCCAAAATCGCCAGCATAAGTGACTGGAGATCCTTGTCCTTGACCTCGTTTTTAAGGATGTCGATTTCGCCCAAAGAAAACAGCTTATTGCCGTTTTCGTCCTTGCCTTTGCTAATAAGCAGTTGAAGCGCAAAAGCAGTAGCGTCGTCTGACTTTGCTTGTTTTTGAGCACGTTCCCGCTCAGCCATAGTGAGCGGGGTGACGTACATCTCAAACACGCTGCCGTCAGATAGCTGGACTTCGCGCTTTGATGGTTCTAAGTTGGCCGCTTTACGAAGGCGGTCAATTGCGCGGGTAGAAACCGGCATCAGAAATTGATGTGAGTGTGTTTCTACTGTAGCCATTTATCAACTAGAAGTTGATAAATCAAATGTAGGTGCCCCGGAAGGACGGAAAGTAATGCTTACATTCTGAGCGTCGTCAGGGTTTACATTGAAACTGGCGCTGATAATTACAGCCTCAAACTCAATAGAACGGCTAAGGCTGTCGTTTAGCGTACCGCCGCTAAAAACTTGGTCGATATAAAGTTTGAAGGACGCTCCAAGCTGTTGGCGCTGGATAATGTCCTCGATTAAACGGCTTGCAATTGTCGAGTCCTCGTCGGTGGTGTAGACCGTTGCGCTTCCAGTGCCGTCTGCAAAGCTGTTGATGTACTTACGGAAAGGAGCCAGCGAACCTGGAGTTTGGCCAATGGTGGTTACGTCAATTTCATTTCTGGTAATTTCAAAGCTCCAGTCCCGAACCTGACTTACAGATTCAAACACGGCGTACTTGACCATAAACTCGTTGGGCGATGTAAGGGTTCCAGCGTCTGTGATGCTGATTGTTGAACCACCTGCAGTAGCCGAAACTTGCAAAACGCCGGTTGACGCCGTGTATGTAATAACGTAATAGGTTGTACCTTCGGTAATGCCTGCTGGCAAAGTTCCCGTACCAGTTTCGCCCGTTTCAACATTTATGATGGTAAACTCGACCGGATCGCCTACCCGGAAGTTCAAAAAAGTTTGGACCGTAATTTCATCGTCGGCCACAGTAACGTTTGAATCTACAAACGTGCCGGTTGTTCCGGCTGGCTTGTAGTAGAGCGCACCTGAGGTGCCGGATAGGACGGTGTTTGCCATGGGGCGTACCAAGGAATGCAGTTTCTGCGGGCACTGCCCGGCTTATTACAGATTAGCGAAAATATTTAAAAGAGAACAGTCGCCTTATAGCCCGTATCAATACGACCTACAAAATGCGGTGCTTCGTCAGTTACAGAAAATGTAGGGCCGTTAATCTGTCCCAGTCTTACAAATACACCGGAATCAGTCTTTGGGGTGTCGTTTAGGGTTTCTAAAACGTTAACGGCTGTTGTAATTAATTCCTGATTACGGGCAGGACCACGGCCTTTTTCTGTAAAAACTCGGATTACCAGTGCCCCACGGGCGTCATCAAGGCTAGAAGTCAGGGTGGGTTCGTTCGTAAGCCCGAAAGTTATGTTAACTCTTACATACTCAGTAGTCGTGTTAGGCGGTACGGCTGTGATGTTGTCGAAGTACACCGGGACAGCTGGCGAAAGCGCATTGAACGCAGTCAGCAGCGGATTTTCCATTGATGCCCGAATTGCTTGGTAGTCCATTAGCTAAACAAGTCGTCAATTTCAATTCTTACTGCTCGGTCCAGTCTTCCGCCTTCAATGTAAGATGCAAGCCAGTCAAGGTCCGCAGTTGCAGAAGATTCTCTGTCTTCTACACCGCCAATAAGACCACGAAAAGATGGTTGATCTCTACCGCCGTCACCTTCACGGAATTTTTTACGCCCAAGCTTAGTTTCCGGCAACGGTGTAGGGCGTATAAATGCGCTTTCTACTAAATCTGTAGCTTCGGCTGTGTATTCAGAGAAATTAGAAATAGTGGTAACAGCCCTATCTTTAAGCGGTAAAGACCCCTTAAGGTTTTGACGGCCCGTTAAGAGACCTGCAGGTAACTTAATTGGCCTTGGCTCCCCAGGTTGACCATCACCCTTGTAAACGCGGCCATCTGGAGTTTCAATTTGCCATGAATTTGAAAATTTACCAGTCCAGCTTGGTCCTTCCTGCTGTAATTCTGAAATTGTGCGCTTTGCTGCTCTAGTCGGGCCAGACACTGTGAGCGACGAAAAAACTCTATCGAGTTCTTTAAATAGTTTTGGTAACTCATTTTTTGCCATTACTGGGGTCTCGCAATGATGTTATGGTAGACAGGCTTGTCCCCACGATAGGTAGTGACGTTAATGATTTTTGCTTCGCGGGTTACGCCTGCCTGTGGATACTGGATTCGGTCGGCTTCGGTTGGGTAGTAGTCCCCCAGTTCCTCTGTACCGAACAGAATACGGACGTCGGTGGTTTGGTATAGACCTTCGGCTTCACGCGGGTTCAGGCGGCTGATAACGGCCCGTATGGTGACGCTGGTGTCGTCACCGGTAACTGCTCCAGTGCTTGGGTTATAGGTACGGGGTGTAGTGGTCTTGATGTAAGTGATATTTTGTCCCCAATCGTTCAGGATTCTTTTGGGAATTGGCGCAAAAGTATCGTCAATTAGGCTCATGTCAACCTCTTACAACGCGGATTTGGTAGCCCCCAGAACCACCAAGAATGTAAGAACCTAGGTAGGACTGCAGCCAAGGGTAAACGTCAAATACGTTGTTGACCGTTCCGATTGATTGGCTGTCTGTGTTGTAACTGACTCGTAAGTCGCCAAGCTGAATTTGGTCGTAAATACCTGTGGTTGCGTTGTTGCCCGTTAAAGCGTCGGTATCATTTGCAAGTTGGCGGGCCAGTTCGTAAGTGGCGTACTTAATTTCTTTTGGGATCTTGCCGCAAACAAGCTCCACCCGATCGACGTGGTAGTTATTGCGGGGCCAATCGAGTGCTTGGTTTGTGCTGCAGCGGTCTCCGTAAAAATTAAGGCTGTCGATCCAGCGGGTTGCGCTGATTAGGGCGCGATTCTTTTGATCGTCGGTTTTATCGTCCCAAGTGCTGCTTTCGGGGGAGGTTTCAAAATATGCGTTTGCTTCCAACAGCGTTACATAGCTGTTGGCAAATACTCCCTGCAGAGTGGCGTCGATTACAGCTGCCACGACAATACGCCGTAATTTCTTTCAGTTTAACGGCAATAAAAAACCCCACCGAAGTGGGGTTATGCCTCGCCGTCCTAATGTAGTGTATCAGGAAGGGATAGCGGAAGTGTCCAGGGGGCTGTTCACGATGACTTCGACCATAGGGATCAGGTCGATGTCGTAGGTGGCGCTCCAGTTGCTGGCGGTGGCCAGAACCGCGTTGGTTGGGTTGTCGGTGGCGCTGGTCCACTTGGTGCCCATTACGTGGTAGGCGGTGTGGTAGTCCACAGACAGAACGTCCTGCTTGGAGAGAACGTTGCGGTCGGCCTCGATTCGCATGTCCTGTTGGACACCTTCCATGATGGAACCGCCCTTCATCAGGAAGCAGCGGAACTCGCTGACGTGGGTTGCGGTGCCAGGACGGACGGTGTTGACTTGGGGGTCCATGATGACCCGGCAGCCAGCAAACTCTCCGATGTCCCGAGCGCCTACACCAACACCACCGCCACCCCAAGTGACAGCGCCACCGGCAGCCAAGGCTGAAGTGGAGAAGGTCAGCAGACCGATCTGGTACAGGTAGAAGCCCACGGATGGGTGGACAACCAGAATGTCCAGCTCGTCGCCGCGCTCGCCCAGAACAGAACGGGCTTCGGAAACGGTGGAAGCGGTCAGGAAGTTGGACTCACCTTGGCCGGACGTTGCACCAATTGCCTTGTCCAGTGAGTGGGCTGCCAAAGTGGTTCCAAACAGACCAGCCAGATGAGAAAACAGGCGGGCGCTGTTCAGCTTGTTGATGGCGTCAGCCAGCTGGTTGCGGATGTGAAGCATTGGATCTTCACCAGCAGCCAACATTGCAATGTCATCTACCGCATACGCGAAACCGCGATGGCAGATGGTTGCAATCTGGGTGTCAGTGCCGATCTTCTGAGGAGTCAGGTAACCAGCAGAGCTGCTTCCCCAAGTAGCAGTGCCGTCCATGATTTCCTCGGTGGGAACCACGGGGTTGAACTCAGGGACTTGGATGCGGGTGCCGCCTTCGCGGGAATCCAAGATGGAGTTGCGCACGATTGCGCCGCTCTTTGCGAACAAAGAACGCTCTTTGATTGCCTCAGACACATAGGTCGTGAGGTTATTCCTTTTTACGATGTCCGCGAGCAGGACACCGCCGGAATAATTCTGAAATGGGGCGGCCATGGTTAGAAACCAAAGTCAGGGTTGACGGAATCCAAGTCACAGACTTGTGGAGGCCGCCCCACAGGGACTTACAGTGATGCTTCCCGCTTCAGCACTGCTGCAAGGTCGGGATCTTGAGCATCAATCTGCATTTGCCTCGTTATGTTAATACTACCCTCTTTCCAAGGGTTAGACATACCGGGCGAAATTACAGAATTTGGTGTGGGTTTGGCACCCATCCCTGCAGCACTACTTGGCTTAAAGTGGTGCTCAAATCCTGAACCAGGATTTTTAAGATTGGATAGATAAGTGTTGATGTCTTGCTTAACACCTTTGTCCACAATTGAGACGGATCCATCTTCACTTCGATGCAGATTTTTCTGCAGAAGCATAAGCATTTGCTCGGAGTTGATTGCGCCAGATCGGTTGATTGCTGCTAAAGCGCTAGTGCGGGTAGTTGCCTGCTCGTTGGAAACTCGCAGATCATCAAGCTGACGCTGCAGTTCGCTGATTTGAGAATCCTTCTCTTGGACTGTTTTGTTTGCTTCTTCCCAAAGGTCTTTCCATTGGCCTTGGTCTTCTAGCGTCTTTTTGCGTTGGTCGTCCTGCTTTTTGTAGACATCATCAAGTTTGGTCTTGATGCCTTGAAAACGTTCCTCGGCTTCGCTTGCTTGGGCCTTTAGTGCCTCAAGCTGAGACTCGTACTGCGCTTTTACAGCGTCTACGGGGTCTGGAGCGTTGTTCTCGACAGCCACGGGCTGTTCAGGCTGCGCCACGGGCGCTTCCTGGATTACTTGCTCTTCCATGTTCAGAAGTTGAAGTCGGGGGTTGTGGGGTTGGTAGCAGAATCAGCTGCTGGCTTACGTTTACGGGTGGGCTTACACACTTCAGGCTCGGGCTGTGCTTCGCGCAATTCAACAAGTTCCCACTTGTAGGAACCGTCAGTCTGCAGAACCTTGTCTAGCGACTTGCCCATTTTCTTTTTTAGTAACTATTTTATTCTACTGAATTACTTGTAGGTTCCACAGACTCTGTTGCCTCGGACAAAATTTCGCCCTGAACCAAGATTTGACGGAATTCGTCGCGGTCCAGTACGCCTTGGCCGAAGAGTGCGGTTAGTGCAGTAATGTCTTGGCCGATTAGGCGGTCGATGTCGAAGTCGCGGCTCAGCTTTACTTCTGGTGGTTCGATTCCCACGTAATCTGCCGCTAAATTAAAGGATTTTTGCAGCGCTTGCTCAATGTCCATTGAAACCATGGAGAGCATTGAATTTGTGTCCACACGGTCTAAGCGGCGGGCGTCGGCTGATTCTGCAACAAACTTTTGCTGGCTTAATGTGCTTATTCCTAGAGTCGCCATCTGCATTTGAAGCTCTCTAATCTCGTCGGATTGAGCTTGGAATGCGCTTGCTGCAGGTTCGACGTAATAAATTTTGTTTCCTGGCGCAGTTGCCATTGCGTAATTTACGCTGACAGCCACATCCTTGGTTTGGTCATCCCAGCCTTCCATTACCAAAATTGGTTGTGATGCGATGTGCAGGCTGTGGATTAGGTCGGCTTGACGCTGGAAATGAGCCAAGTTCAGGTAGGCGATGTCCAGAAGTGGTGGCTTGCTGGTAAGGGTGTCGGTTTTGCCGGAATAAGTTGTTACGAGTGGGATTTCGCCCAAGCTGAAGGAACCGGATTCGACCTGTTCGTAGTCGGATGTCGCGTCGGTTGCGTCGAAGGCGTTGGGGTATGGGAAGCCGCCGTTCATGTACTTCGCGGATTCGACTTGGCGGAATACTCGGTAGCGTCCGGGTTCGATTACTCGGATTTGGTCGTAAACCTTTTCGCCAAAGTCTCCGTCAGGTACTACCGCACGCTCTTTAATACGAATCTGAATTAGCCTGCCGTAATTAACTTCCCGATCCAAGCGCCAGCCGTAAATGTTGCTTGGGTCGATTTCAATCCAGTAGGGGCGGCGGTTTAGCTCGCGCTCTTCAGCAAGGCTTCGTGCGCCGTTGGGCGCTGGAAAGTCAACCAGAGTGTGCGCTTGGCCGTAGGTAAGTGAGCAGATAAGTAAGCGGCGGGCATATTCATCAAGGTCCGATCCGCAGCCATCCACGTCTTTAGCGAATATGTCTGTCCAGTAAGGATCGCCAACCAAGCTAATTGGCTTACGCAGAATGAGACCGGCGGCGGCTCGTACCAGTCGCTGGGTGACTGGTGAGAATACTGCGCGGTTAACTCTTCCCAAGTAGGCGGCGTAGTCTTCGCGGGGTTCAATTGGGAGGAATGATTCGCTGTTTTCACGCAGATATTCAGTGCCCAAAGTTACGGCTTTCATGATTTCCCAACCCTTCATCATGTCCAATACCGCTTGGGTGCGGCTGAACGGGCTGTCGGCACCAGCGATCGTGCTCGAACTAACGAGATGTGTGCGGATCTGGCCTGGGACCGAATAGGTCATCTATCTAATTAACCGCTTTTTTCTACTTTAACGGATCCTGCTTTCCGCTTAAAATGGCAAGCGCTCGGTGGTAATAAAAGCTGTCGGTCTTACCCGCCTTTTCCAAAGCTTTCTTTACTCTGATCCAGTTTTCGCGGGTCTTACAATCCATAGTTAACCGTCGTCTTCAACCTCAACCATTACTTCAATGCCTGAAGCGAGGCGGGCCATTAGGGCACCAATTTCTTCAGGGTCTTGAGGCGTCATGAACGCAAAACTTGCGCCGGTTGTACGCGATTCGGCGTCAACCTCTAGGTGCGTACAGAAGCCAGGAACAATGCGAGTGCCCATTTAACCGTGGTATGCAACTGCAATGTAAGGCGTTACAGATGGCGTACCAGAGCTGATGGAGTCGATTCGCACACGGATTTTTGAGGCTGGCTTACCGGTGTAGAAATACGCAAATGCGCCGTTGCTATTGATGGTTTTGCTGGTGTCGATAGTGAACCAAATGTTGCTGTTGTTAAAGGAGCACTCCAGTGCGAGCGTAAAGTTGGCACCGCCAGCTACGTTCACTCCGAAGGTGTACTCGGATGAGTGCGCGTGGACCGTTAGCGCGTCGTCTTCCGCAACAAGCGGTTCGCCTACAAACTCAATGAGGTTTGTGTAGCGCTTGGTTGAGGTGATGTCTCCGGCAGCCATTACTTGTTACCTCGCTTGGGCTTGTTTTTAGCGGTTTTGGCGGATTCCTTGAAATCCTTTGCGCTTGGAGCACCCTTAGAACCGGGTTTGCGCATTTTTTCGCCAGATCCAGCCTCGATTCGCTTACGCTTCGCGTTGATATTCGCGTAGAGACCGCGTTTCGGCATGGATCTGGCGGCATTTAGTCCTATTTTACTTATTTTTGGTGCCGTTGCCTTTGGGCTTTTTCTTACCGCCCTTGGTGTACTGTCCGCCCATTGAATTAATCCTCGTTGGAAACTTGTTCTAATTCTAATTCGGAAACGTCTACTTCGATGGGTTCCTCAAATACAGGTGCAGTTGAAGGCTGTAATTGGGCTGGGGGCGATTTTGGTTCGATTTGAATATTTAGTGATGGCACGTTTACTGAAATCTGTTCGGGAGTGCTTTCGCCAACAACACGGCCCAAGGAATCCAGAATTTGGCTGGCGGTTTGTAGTTGGCCGCGTTTTACTGCGGTATGGAAAAGATCCATGCGCATGGCTTGGAGGCGAGCCATCATACTTTCGCGGTCTTTTTTCCAGTCTTCGTCAATCCAAGCGAGGACTTGGTTCCAATCACGGTACGCGGTGGTCATACTGATTCCCTCGCGTTTCATGTGCTCTACCACAATTTGGCGGGCGCTTTTACCTTCTAGTTGATGTTTGTAGAGGCGGCGGCAGCGTGCTTCAATAACGTGTCTAGGGCTGCAGGTTTTGTACTTTTTTACTAGGGGTTTATTGTTGTTGTCGCGGTATTCGGCGTAAGGAAACGGTTCATCTGACATGACTCTTTGTAATTTAATAAAGCCTATAGGAAGTCTTGCCCATCAAACCAGCTTTTGCAAGATTGAATTGCTGCAGACATAGGTAACCGAATGCGTCGAAGGCGTGGTCTACGCCTAGGTTTTTGTTTGGTAGGCCCGTTCCAGGGCTGTAGGTAAGGGTGCGGAATGATTTGATTAGTTCTTTGCAGCGCGGGTGGATGTAGCAGCGTTGGGTTCCGGTTGCGTCTAAAAGTGCTGTGTTGACTGCTGTGATCTTGTCTCGGACTTTCCAAGGGTTGCGGGGAGAACATACTGCCATTCCGCAGCGGCGCAGAATTGCGTGGTCGGTTGCTCCGACGCCTTGGGTTTTGCGGGCTGAGCCTGTTGGGTCTGGGCAGGCTTTTATGTTGCGGTCCAAGCCGTAGCGGCGGTGGACTTCTTCGCAGAAATCCCAAGTGGTTGCGCCGCCACGCAACATGATTTCGTCGAAAATGTAGAGGGTGTCTTCGGTTTTGATGCCGCAGACAGCGCTTAGTGGGTCCACGTTGAAGTCTACTCCGATGAGTAGTGGGTAGCCCGGTATGTCTTTTGCGTCGGTAGAAATGTTGGCGTCTGAAAATGAAACCGCAACCAAGCCGGATAGGTTCTCGAAGCTGGCCTCGAACTCTTGGCGGAACGTTCGTTCGTCAAGTTGGGCGCGGGCTGCTTCGACTTCCTCTGCAGGGACGTTTCCGCCGTCAATTGTGGTAAAGCTCCAGCGTTTCCAGTTTTGGTCGCCGGTTATGCAGTATTGCCAGAGTTCGTAGAACCAGCTTGCGGTTCCGTCTGGGGTTGAAATGAAGAGTCCCCAGCCCTGTTTGTCGGCTAAAGCGGGGCGAATGACCTCGAACCAGACGCCTGAGTCCATAAATGCGGCTTCGTCGAGTACAACTCCGGCCAAACTGCGGCCTCGGAGTGCCATTGCGTTTTCTGTGCCCTTTAATTCGATCGTGGAACCGTTTACAAGCTCCAGTTTTAGGTCGGTTTCGTTTTTACTGCGGATCCAAGGCGTTGGTATCAGCTTTTTTAACACTTTCCAAGCAATATCTTTTGCCATTCGGTAAGTGGGGGCGCAGTAAAAGAAGGTTTCGCCCGGTCTTTCGATCGCACCACGCATTAATTCCATACATGCGAGGTACGATTTGCCGAATCGGCGGCCTGCAACTAGCACGCGGAAGCGGGTGCGGTTCTCAAATACCTGTCCTTGAGCCCAGCGGAGCGATAACTCTTTTTTATTACCCATGTGCTACAGAACAATCCCTTTGTGCGTATTTTTTTGGGCTGTACTACAGGATACTTGACTTTTGTGGAAGACTCCCGTAGTGTACTAAGGAACAAAAAGTCGCCTGTGTACCAGCAGGTTCCCTATGTCCTTTATGGTTCTCGCCAGGTTCCGAACCCTCCCCCCTTTGTGCCGGTGGTCAGGCTGTCCACTGCTGGCACGGCCTGACCGATTGTGTGCATCGTGACGTTTTGTTACAGGTAGCGGCGGTCAACGCAGTAGGTTGTGTGGCCCCAGAAACCGCGTAGCGCGATCACTTGGTGGGTAGTGGTCAACGCTTTGCACCGATGACGTTCCATGGCACCCCAAGCATCGTTGACGCCGATCACAGCCAGCGAACCTAGCGCAAGGGCTAGGGCAAATTGGGGGATCTTAGCTGAGAATTGAGTCATCATAAGTATTCCTGATGGTTTGGTGGTTTTCTATAGTGGTTTTTAAAGTGTGCTCACGCGAGCGCGAGATGACGGCGCACTGTTGATCTGCTGACTTTCATGTGATCGGCAATACGTTGCTGGGTCCATCCGTGACGGTTGCGCAGTCTGTGGATCCGTTGAGTCCTAGATTCTGTCGCCCATAAAAGGATCACAACAGGAAGAAAGATTAGGACTAGAACGGTTGCGAGGCTAGTTGTGAACATGGTTTTCAGGAAATCGAGAGATACTTAGTTTTGTGGTTTTGGTTTGGTTGGGAGCCCGTAGGCTCCCAATCCGATCAAAATTCTGTAGCAGTTGGGCTGTGATCGTAGAGAACAACACGAGCAGCGTCAGGATTGCGTTCTCTCATAGATTTCGCAATGCTGCAAGCAACGTTCCTGTAGTCTGTCCAATGGTCAGACTCGCTGCCATCAGGCATCAGTAGAACGACTTGGAAGCGGCAAGAAGACTTAAGGCGGTTGCAAGTCATGGGATAGTGTCCCGAAACGACTCCTATAGAGTAGCACAGCAGAAGCCGAAGCGCGAGACGAAATCGAAAGAAATTCTAAAATCCCTTAACAGCTGTAGAAGTCCGCGCAGTGAGCTTGGTAGCGCAAATCCTCATCAGCTTCAACAATCCACGCGATCAGCTGCCAGTCCTCTGCAGTCTCTCCCGGTTCAATCACGCCAGTCTCAATGGCAAGGTCTGCCAATTCGTGGCTGTCGTAGCTCTCAAGTTCAGATCTTAGGTTCATGGTGTTAGGTGAAAAGGTTCAGGTAATGCGATCAGACGCCATGCAGGCGACGCCAGCAAACCCAAGTAACAGCCTGAACCACGTGTGGCTTAACTTTTAAGGTTCTGGCTGCTTGACGGTAGTCTTCCTTGATCGTTCTCCGAAGCTTGACGCCAATGGATGGCACGTCAGCCAGCGCGACACGATCACCGATCCATATGGAATAGGCGTGGCCGTCAATGCAGACTTCGTCATTGATCGAAACGATGCAGCAGAAGAATTCCTGCAGTTTTGGGCCCTTCAGAATTTCAAGGATCGCATCAACCCCATCGATGTTCTTAGTCAGAATCTTGGCTGCCTTGGTCTTCCCACTTGAGAACGTGCAAACCTTGAGTTCCATAAGGTCGGCAAAGTCTCCGCCAGCTGAGAAAACCTTGATCATGGATTCAGCGTCCTGCTTGTTCCGCTCCCATCGGTTGCGCGGACTAAGGGCAGAAATGACGCCGGCCACCGTGTGAATCCCGACACCATAGCGCTTGTGAAGGTCGTAGGCAAAGGTCAGCGCTGAACCATACCATCCTGCTCCTTCGTTTCTGTCGGTCTCGGTGGCAAGGTTGAAAACTGAGATAATGTTTTGAGCAGTCATTGTCCTAAAGGTGGGGACTTGATAATGAGACCACGGATCCGGCAATAAATCAACCGCTTAAAGTGCCAGTCCCAGGGATGGCACAGTCTGCGGTTTCTGCCTCGGATCCGTGCTAGGTCTGGGAGGCTATTCAGCCATACCAAAACAAAACAGAAAACCAGAACGAGACTCGACAGAACCGAGGAGCGCTGTTAAATACCAATCTGCCGGTCGTTCTCTGCGCATAAGGGCAGCCGCTGCCACGTAGTGGGCACCCTCCCGTGAATGCACGTACGCGTATGGGATTTGAATGCACGCGTCCAGCTCCTTACAAGTGGCAACGATGAATGCGCCATCAGTATCAGTTGCGGGAATGTAGTGCGTCTGAATGGCTTTCATGAATGGCACACTGGCCAGTGTTTGTTTCACTTCTTCGTATGAGTCTTCCGGCGTGATGAATGGCCTGTTGATGAATGCGCGATTGATTAAGTTCATGATGAGAATTCAATAATTGAACCGTTTGCTTTAATTGATTGGACACGCTCTGCGCGGAAGCTTCGCCATTGATTCAGCTTGACATCCATAATCCGAAAGACTGCGGGATCGTTGGTTGGATTGCCCGTCCCAAGGATTTCCCCGATGTGCTTTGGGTTGGTGGTAAGTTGTCGGGTTTCTCCGTTGGCTTTTGTGAACGTAATGCTCACAAAAGTGCTGTGAGCAGAATCAAGAATGCCGCGAATGATTTTGGGTGTGGGTTTCATCAGACCAGCCCCACTAGTGAAAGCCAGCTGTTGGGTGCATCCGGCTCAACGATGTCACCATCAGGTGTTGGACAGCACGAGTCGATCGTCCATTCCTGAAACTCGTCGATCGTGGGTACTGGGATCCATTCACCGTTCCAGTGGAGCTTCAGCACTCCGTCAGGGGTGCCGTTCTCAAACTTGGCGATATCGCCGTCAGTGACAAACGGAACATCGGTGACAGGGTGGCGCAGCCGTGGCTTGCCGTTCAGCAGTGTTTTCTTGAACCGGCAGATCTTGACGCCGGTCTGGGGGTTGCGCTTGCCAGTCCACCATATGGTGGGATCAGCTGGGAACTGTTCGGGCATCGGTGGTGCTCCGTGTTGACTCATACAGTAGACCACAGATTTCCAGTGGGTGTCAACCAATCCAGCCAACCTGGTGTGCGGTTATCAGATCGTCCCAGTGTTTTGTGTCCGCTTTTATGTCCGCTTGCGTTTCGTGTCTGTTCTGGTATTGTGCTCGAGTACAAGCCACCCTTGCTTTACGTGACCAGATCCACCAATGATGAATTAGAGCAACGGGAACAGGCAGCCCTTGATCTGCTTGACAAGATGTCCCCGGCTTCTGCCGTACGGTCTCTGGCAAAAAAGTTCAAGGTCAGTCCGCGCCAAGCCCGCCGCTATGTAAAGAAGGCGTTGATGTTCTCTTTTGACGCACCACTGTCAACCGATGAGCTGGGCTTCTCGATCGCTAACAATATGGAGCGGTTGGAACGCATCGCTGACGCTGCAGCAACAGAAGGCGACCGAAAGACAGAGATTGCTGCAACACGTGCAGCGATCCAAGCCGCTGAAAGCCGTCTGAAAGCTATTCAGCGCCACGATGAAACACACCAACGCCTTACAGGCGACACTCCCATTAATTTCTGATGAAAGTTCTCATTGCTTGTGTGGCCGATGCTATGGCTGATCAGTGGGGCTGAAGTAACGCTCCACACGCTCTAAAAATCTAGATTCGGCACCCCGGAGTTCGAGTTCTGTTAGTTCTCGGATCTGGGGTGCGCCTGTTCGGCGTGCCACCACAACTAGGCCGCCAATCGGCTGTATGTCGGTGAGACTCTTGAGTCCCAGGCTGTACGCGCCAAGCTGATCAATGTAGTTCGTCAACATATCTTCGCTGCGTTCTCGCACGCTGGTTTTCCAATCCACGATGAATGGGCCTTTGCCGTTGATGTCCAGCAGGGCGTCACACGTGCCAGCCATACCCGCCGGGTGATGAATGGAAAATTCCACCGCATGAATGGCCGTACAGTTATCTGCAATCCAGCCGCGAAGTCCGCGAGCGTATCCTGAAGCGCTCCAGGGCACCCTAGGTGCGCCTTGAATGGCTCTTTCTATTGCCCAGCGTGTGATTGAACCTGGGCAGCGTTCCAGGCCGTCTGCAGAGGTTTTCCAGCTGTTGCGTTTGTTTGCTGTTTGCCGGGCAAGTTTAGATCCAGTTTTTAATAGGTATTCCGCGTGATTATGCGCCAGCGTGCCCCGCGTTGCTGCCATGTCTCGGTCTTCAGCAGCAGTCGGTCGAGCCAGCCACCGTTCCAGGGCTTGTTGTTGCCATTCGGGTGCTGTTTCTTTGAGAATGTGCGTAACGCTGTGAAAAACGCTGCCAGTGTTATCCCGATAAACGCGGAAAGGGCCAGAGTCATCACGGACCAGGGCGGACTTACCCAGCAAAGCTAATCTGTTTTGTGATCCTTTAGCCATGCGTGTTTAAGTTGCCTGACTTTAGTATCAGCCAAGTGGTAGCTACTTACCCAGCCTATCTGGTCTCCTACAGTGACACGAACCATTCCATTGGGTTCGGTTTCTAGTTTTGCGTTGGGTGCTTGGAGCATTTAGATACAGCTTCCCATATTTACTATAGCCAATAAAAAACCCCCCAAGTTGGGGCTTGGGGAGTCTGAGAAAATGCGTCAAGCGTTCACCGTTTTTATTGTATCACTCCTTGAATGGGTTTCCGCCGTCTAGGAGCCTATGAATGTCAAATCCGGCTTGTTGGCACTCGCTCCAAGCAGAGTCGATAGTGCTCTGCGTTGATGCCTTGCGCGGTACAGGCCGAAGCTTGTAATCCGTGTTCAAGCCAGTGCCTTCCTTGGCCAAGATAAAGTCCCAAGCTTTCAGGTCGGCGTAGTCCTCTACCTGAGACACCTGATCAATCTCTTTGATGATTGATTTTTGTGTCAAGCTCATCACTTGAATGGTGCTGCTCTCGAAGTTGTAGACGGGAACAGCGATTGCGAACTTGACAGGCTCAGGACCAGTGCCTTCACGGTTCTGGCGGCGCTGGTAGTTAGGCCCCATTTCCTCTTCGATTTGAACAGGATTGGGGTCATCCAGAAAACGGAAAGGACGGACTGATCCGTCAGATGCCTCGCCCCAGCATTCGTAGAACTCTAAAGGCACGTCTGACATCAACGCAAAACGTACGCTGCTGCCTGACTGAATCTTGCTTGGATTTAGGTAGCCGCCGCCACCGCCTCCAGATACCGCTGCCTTGTTTTGAAGGAATCCCATTGAATGGCTTTGCTGTGGGCTAAATCTGCCCGGTGCTTAAACACATTAGCACAGTGATGGGGGTTGGCAAGGCACTTACAATGAAAAAAGCGCTCCAAAGGTCGGTGAACCTTGGAGCGTTGCCTTTCATTCCTGTAGGAGTCTAGCAAATGGATCTTCCATCTTTTGTAAGGTCGCTGCCAAGCCACTGGGCTTGTGCTCCGATCTACGCAAGTGGCGTTGAAATGCCCGGTGGTGGCGTTGCCTGCGGCAAAAACCCGTTGGGTAGGGCGCACCACGATGACCTTTCCCCTGAAGCTGCTGCGCTTTACATCGAAAGGTCGCCCGAAACATTCCAAGCAATCGGTGTCTTTACTGGTTCTCGCAGCAAGGGTTTGGTGATCCTTGATGTTGATGCGAACCTTGGTGCTGTTCTTCAGAAGTGGGGCAAAACACTTGAAGGTGCTCCAAGGGTTAACTCTCCTAAGAAAGCGGCGGCGAAGTTTCTGTTTACTGTTCCACAAGAATTACATTCTGAGGTTCGTGGAATCAGCCTTGCCGCTAGTGGTGAAGGCTGGGAAGTTTTATGGGGCCGTCAGGGGCTCGTAGGAGGCGCTTACAAGTCTGGCGGTGCATACACACTCGAAGGGGACTTGAATGACGTTCCAGAGGCTCCTGGGTGGCTTCTGGAGCGTATGAAGGAGTCTTATAGGGAGTCGAACAACAAGTCTTCCTCCAAGATCCTTAAAGATGGACGCTGGGCTATGCGTTCCAAGGAAGAAAGGATTGTTATCTCTCAGTCATGTCTTTCTGTAATCCAGCCACAGGGTCGTGGCTCTGAGGATTTGTGGTGGCGCATCGGTGCGATGCTCCATTCCGAGCTGCCTAATGAAGAAGGTTTGAACCTTTGGCGGGAATGGTCGCTCCAAGACGACGAGTACGCCGACGACTGGAAAGACTGCAACGACCCATGTCTTGCCCGCTGGGAGGCTGGTTTTAAGGTCGGTGGGGGATTAGGTCTGGGCAGCCTGATCAAGCTGGCCGATCATTACGACCCTGACCGTTCCAGGTTTAAGCGTGACGGCTGTGCTTCAGTTGTTGATGAGGTTGAAGCCAAACCACTGATCTATCAGCGGGCTGTTCTGTCCTTTGATGAGGTTATTGAAAAAGCCAAGTCCTATTTGGAGCTGGATAACCCCGCAGAGATGAATTTCAACCTGAATAACCTTGCGCTCCAAGCTGGTTATCGGGATCAGGTAGCACTTGAAAAACTGATCGTTGATCAGATTCAGTTTGAAGGTGCAAAGGGTTTGATGGATGTTGAGGCGCTCCAACATATGGATGCAAAACGCGAGTATTTAATTCCTGATGTGTTGCCGCATCCTTCAGTGGTGCTCATTTATGGCGCTGGTGGTGACGGTAAGTCCATGTCGGCTTGGACCCTTGCCAAACATGTTGCGACTGGATCGCCCTTTTTAGTGCGCGGCAAGATGATGCCGGTCCAGCAGGGGCCTGTGTTGTTGCTGAATGGTGATCAGCCGTTGGTACAGCTCAAGGAACAGCTGGAAGAGGTTGACTATCCGCTGGATTCCAACACCAAGGTTCTGACTGACTGGCAGCTCCAGCGGTATGCACAGTTCATCAAGATGATGGAAAAGGTCCAGCCAAAGCTGGTGGTCATTGACTCGCTGATTGGTTGCAGCGGTGGTCGGGCATTTGATGAAAACAAGTCGGACTTCGCTACGCCGCTCTACTGGCTCACCAGGAATAACGGTGTGCTGTTCCCGGCCACCACGATCCTGATAATCCACCACGCAAACAAGCAGGGCGGCTTCAGAGGCACCTCAGCCATCCGTGACGCTGTGGATGAGACTTGGGCGCTTAAGAAGCCCTCCAAGGACCAAGTGGAAGGACGTAAGGCTCCAGCGCACAGCCGGATTATCACCATTGAGAAGTCCAGGGCTGGTCGGTCTGGGACTTCGCTGATTATGCAAATGGAAGACGACCTGAGCTTCTCTGTGGCTGACTTCACCCCTGAGGTCGATCCAGACAACACGGCACCGAGTTCGACCACTGACAGGGTGCTCCAGCGGCTTCGTGTGATCTATCCAAGGCTGGCTACCAAGACCGACCTGAATGCTGATCCTGTGGTCGGCGGAAAAGTGGCAGCCATTCAAAAATCGCTCCAGCGTTTGGTTAAGCGGGGTTTGATCTGTGAGGTAGAGGTTCCGGGGGATAAAAGGTATAAACAAAAAACGTACCAAGCAGTCCTCGCGGGCGGGGACTTGCCGTATGGTGTCCAGTCTGAGCAAAAGCCTTCTGCTGGAACGGATGTCAGGGTGGACAGCCCGGTCCCTTCCGAGGAAGTGTCCACCCTAGATCTGGGTGCGGACGACAAGGGTGGACACCCTGAAGATGTTGATGGGGGTTGTCCACCCTCAGAAACCAGTCATAGTGCGGAAAGTGCCCATGATGGACACTCAGGGCAATATCCCCGCGCGAGGCAAGAAGAGCGGACACCCGAAGAAATCAACCGCGCTAGGCAAGCCTCTTGGGATTTCTGGAATACTTAATACGGCAGTAGGCTGTCTTTGGTGTAGTATTTGACCAACGCCTAAAGGCGGCTTCTCTTTGCTTTGCTTCAGATGAACAAGACTAGGTATCCCGTGCTCCAAACAATGGAGGCACGGGTAATCTCAACCTATTTCGACAGCAACAATCGTCCTTTTTTGAATGCGGCTTTAGTGGAGCCCAATCAAAACGCTTATTGCAGGGAAAATAAGCCAGCAACATTTATTCGCGTTTATTGCCCGAAGTCTTTTAGCGCTGAAGAGCAGCAAAACATTATCAGTACCTACCAAATAAATCAAACAATTAAGGTTGTGCCAAAGAGCCCTTCCGAGAGTTATGCGGATACTTGCATCGGTGACTTTGCTCAGTGTGTAATTGGTAGCGAACCAAACCAAAACCTAAAAGTAAAAGAAAAAGTATTTGCTAAAGATACACAGTCGTATACGATCACTGGATTAGATACTCTGCTTGTTGCAGATGTTGAAGAATACTTTAGTGAACTGGGGCTTACAAGAAAGTTTTTTATTAATAAAATTTTTAAGAAATTATTGGCTGGTGATTTTGACGAAGAGTTTTCTTAATCTTCGTCTTTTGTTCACACTTGTTTACTACTCTAATGTCTATTCCAATCCCCGAAAAAGTTCTCAATGCTTCAGAAAAAATCCTTTTAAGGGATTTACTGGAATCCCCGAGCCTAAGGCCCTGGATTATTAGCGGTGTGTCAAACGCCGTAAACTGCTCTTACGAGAATGGCGAAGCGCTTCTAAGCGAGGATGAAGAGTTACTGCATTTCAGACTTAGGCAGATGCTGCGTTCCATCGATTACAAAACTAGAAAGGAGTCGTTTGACTACACCAAACACATGATCCATAAAAGACGGATCGACAGGGCTAACTATTTGCAGAGGAAAGCCAACCCTTGCTGATCATGCTTTCCACCATTTCTTGCTGACTAAGGTAAAGACGAAGGAACTTACAGGACAACTCCTGTAGTTCCTTTACGTCGCTGCAGGACTGGATGTCTCTACGGAACTTTTCGTAAGCAAATTCGCGCTTTGAATCCATTGGACCGTCGAATAACTACTACTACTACTCTATGCTAAAGCGCATCATAACACTCCAGACTGGGTATGGGTCAAAAGGATCTATGTCCGGTCGAACCACGGTCACTTACTACGAGCTGCAAAATGAGCAGCCCTACCTAGCGATTGTCAGGTACACCGCTTATGGCCCTGACGGGTTGGCTATGGGTGTTTGTGAAGACATGTATCAAGACAACGCGGACGAGTTCTGCAGATTAGAAAAGGATGTCAACAAAGCCCTGAAAGCCGGAATAGATGCCAGCATCATGAGCTTCTACGATCATGAAATCTTTCCGGTGATTTCGACCTACCTCGATTAATGTGCTACCTTATAGGGGTAGTTCGGAGGCCAACCATGCCCCAAGCACAGCTAATCTGTTTCAGCTACGAACACGGTTCTGACCTTGTTCGCATCCAAGCCTATGTGGACGACGCAGTTCAAGTTGCTGCGGCCACTTTGTACGATCCACCGGAGTTTGGTTCCGCAGCTTGCGAGGCCTTTGTACTCTGGGACGATCCCATCACATCAAAAAATGCGCCGACCCAAGAAGACATAGACCAGATGTTGCCTTGGATCACAGACTGGATGGCCATTCCCCCTATTTCCTTTGATGACTGACCCCGTCAACAACCCCGGTCACTACACCTGTGGTGACATCGAGTGCATCGATGCAATCAAAGCTGCGATGACCTCGGATGAATACTTCGGCTATTTGCGCGGTAACTGCATTAAGTACATCTGGCGTTACCGCTACAAAAACGGCTTAGAGGATCTCCGCAAGGCTAAGTGGTATCTACGCCGTCTCTGCAACGAATTTGAATTTGACCCTTACAGCGACCCACTCGCATAGACCATGTCTACACATCCCTTCGATTCCAGCCCTTTCGCTGGAGTAAAGCTCAAAAACGTGCCCCAGCACTTACAGGCTGAGGCGTCCCACTACAACATGCAGGCTGCTGCAAGGTGGGAAAACTACGGTAAAGTTGCAAACGCTGTTGACGCTGCCATGGCTGATCAAGACCGCATCTGCAAAGCCTTTGATAAAGAAGGCTGGGACGGTGACGAAGGCGGCTGGGTCTCGCCAAATGGCATCCTTGACTATGACTGGGCCAATGAATACGGCCTCCCGCTTCCTGGTGATCTGGACTGGGAAAGTTACAAGTTGCAAAAGCGCACTGAGCACGGCTGGAAGCTGGATGACAGCGGCTGGTACGCTCCATGCGGCAAGCACGAAACTGAGGTTTCCGGCTTAGCCCCTGAATACATCATCTAAATCCCCGACCACCCATGTCTGACTACAAGATCCTGTTTGGGGTCGAGCATCTGAAAGAGATCTCGACCTCCATTTCCATCGCGTTTGATACTGAAACGCTCCAGCTACAGCCTGAAGTCGGCAAGCTACGGCTTATCCAATTGGGATGCCAAGCACGCCAAGTGATAATCATTATCGATTGTTTCCAACTTGAAGAAAGTGATTGGGAAAAGCTAAGGCTTTTCTTTACCAACGGTGATCGATTTTGGCTGGCACATAACGCAGTCTTTGATTTGGCTTGGCTGCAAGAACATGAGATTTATCCACGCGGTAAAGTCCGGTGCTCGATGCTAGCCAGTAAGTTAATAAATAATGGGATACCAAGTGTAAAGCACGGCTTAGCTAACTTAGCTAAGCGAATGCTGAGAATAGATTTAGATAAAGAACAACAGCGTTCAGACTGGAGTGCGCCGGTCTTAGATAAAGAGCAGATGATTTATGCGGCTAAAGACGTTGAAGTTCTATTAGAAATGGATTTAAAGATAGATGAAAGTTTGCAAAATTATAGGTTGGCTAATGCTTTTTCATTGGAATGCCAGGCTTTACCTGCTATGGCACAGATGTGGCGCACTGGTTTGCCTTGGAATAAGGTGGCTTTGGAAAATTTACAAGGCGACTACGAAGAAGACATTGAAAGATATAGCAAAGACTTTTTGCTTGAGTTGGATGAAGCCATGCCTGATGAACACAAGCTACCTAGGGAACCTATGGATGTTCGCCGGTTAAATATGCTCAAAGATTTGGTTACTCAGATGGGCCACGACGATGAGATGTATGAAAAGTGGTACGACGAAATAGAAGAGATTGAGACCGCACCAAGGGCTTTTAATCTTCGCGTGAAAGACTCGGGCAGTATAAGACTTGGCACAAAGCTGAAGGCTGGTTTTAACTTGAACAGCCCTAAACAACTGCTTGAAAAGTTTACTATTTTGCTGGGTCAGGCTCCGGTAGACAGTAAGACAGGAAAGCCTAGTGCGTCACGGGCAGCGCTCCAAGAGTATGCTGCAGATCACCATGTGATTCAAACCTACTTGGCTTGGAAAAAAGCCGAAAAGCGTAGGCAGATGGTTCAGTCAATCCTTGAGAAGATGACCCCCGATGGTTTTGTTTGTGCCAGCTATATGCAGCTTGGGGCCGAGTCAGGTCGGATGTCCTGCATAAAGCCAAATAATCAGCAGATTCCCCGTGATTCAGAGTTTCGCCAATGCGTTGAGGCTCCTGATGGTTGGCTTCTTGTTGATTGTGATTTTGGTCAGATGGAATTGCGACTTGCTGCTGCGATTGCCAAAGACGAAAGAATGATCAAGGCTTTCCAAAATGGAGAAGACTTGCACTCGGTTACAGCTGAAGCAATTGGTTGCTCTCGTCAAATAGCGAAGTCGGCAAACTTTGGTCTGCTGTTCGGATCTGGTGCTAAGGGCCTTCGTAACTACGCCGGTGCTTCAGGAATAGTTATGACTATTGATGAAGCTCGTAGTATCCGTGACCAGTGGCTAAAAACGTTCCAAGGCATCGACAAGTGGCAAAGAGATAATGCTGACCTAGCTGAAAGAAGCAGCAATAATGCTTGGCCTGAAATCAGGATCCCGCTTTCGGGGATGCGTAGGTTTCTGCCTGGTGATATGAATCGGTTGACCGTAAGGTGCAATACCCCGATCCAAGGTGCCGGTGCAGCGGTTTTGAAATGCGCCTTAGGAGATCTTTGGCCACTACTCAAAGAGGCTGGTGAAGATGAAGCAAAAATCGCAGCCTGTATCCATGACGAGATATTGCTGCTAGTGCGTGAGTCTAAGGCTCAGGAATGGGCTTCCAAGCTAAAACAGGTAATGGAAAGCGCTGAAGCCAAGTGGCTTGGGGAAGTCCCGGCACTGGCAGAACCCCAGTTCGGTAAGCGCTGGTCTGAGATCCACTAAAGGAGGAACATGGTCAGCATCTATCACACTCCTAATGGCTGGACTTTTTGTCTACTAAAACAAATGGGTTATTACAGTAGCCTTTCGGAAGTGATGGATGCTGCTTATGCAGCCGAAAACAGGGAGGCAGATCATGCTTGCATACCTCAGGTACGAAATAAGTCGTGCCACCACTGCCGATTTGCAGAGGGCCGCTGAATTCCTCGAAGGAGCTAGGAATGTAAGGCAGGGTTGCCGTAAGCAGCGTACAAATTCCCGGAAAAATCAATTGAATGGTTGGCGAAAACATGTTGATGATTCTATCTCTTGGTAGCAGAGTGCTAGACTACCGTGTAAAAGGGGTAAATTTTGGCTATACGCCACGGAAATAAAACTTACATGCAGATCCTTTTGGATCCGCATAGAGCAGCTCTGCTTGAAAAAATAGCGATGGATAAAGGCGTACGTTCCACGGCTTGGATTAGGGATGCAGTTTACAATGCTCTAGAAAAGGCCTTGCCGTCTTCCGTTTATCAAGAGGCCGTGGCTAAGGATGAGGCATCTTGGCGCGAATCGGTAAGGCGCAGAGTAGAGGGACGGATGAAGTCTAAAAAGCAAGACTCACCCTAAATTTGTGCTACTCTACAGCTGTCCTGCTACTAGCTCGATGACACGCTACGCACTTTTAGCACCAGCAACAAAAGAAAACTTGTATTTGGCTGCCGTTTACCCTAAATCTTCCAAGGACAGCGGCATCCGCCTTACTGACAAAAAAGAAGATGCCTGTTCCTTTGTAACAATAGAGAAAGCAGCTGAAACTGCAAGGTTGTTGGAGGATTCTGTCGGTTACTTGGCTTCAATTATCGAGGTAAACAACTGATGGACGGCTTTACACAGTACATAAACGAAATCGTCCGTTACCCACTACTGACAAAGCAGCAAGAGATTATGCTGGCCCGTCAGGTACAAACTTGGATTAACAATGAAAAAGCAACCCCTAGACAAATCAAGCAAGGTCAAAGGGCTTACCACAAGTTGATTAACTGCAATCTGCGGTTAGTGGTTTCTATCGCTAAGCGGTACGTTCCAAGGGCAAAGCGCACTGAGCTTTTTGACATTGTTCAAGAAGGGAACATTGGCCTAGCCCATGGTATAAAAAAGTTTGACCCTGAAAGGGGTTATGCTTTATCTACTTATGTTTACTGGTGGATTCGTCAATCCATTTCAAGGCACCTGTGTTACCACGATCGTGTTATTAGATTGCCTTCACAGGCAGTAGAAGCCCTTGCAAAATTACGCGGATGGGCAATTACGTTCCAGGCACAAAATTCTAGGCCACCTTCATTAGAAGAGTGTGCTGAATATTGCAATATAAAACCTCAAAGACTACAAGAATATTTAGTACATAGTGATGATTGCGGAAGCTTAGACAGTAAAGGCACTTTCGATAATTCTGATGATGGCACATCACTAGTAGATCTAATAACAGACGGTGCTCATGGAATGGATGATATTGATAGTGCTTTTAACAGTGAAGTGTTGAGAAAGTATCTTTCGCAGTTATCAGAAACAGACAGGATTATAGTTGAAAAATTTTATGGTCTTTATGACTTTAACCCTAAAACTTATACACAAATTAGCCAAGAATTGGGTATATGTCGTGAACGCGCCAGGCAACGTTGTAATAGTGCTATAAGCAAACTTAGATTTTTTTCTAATCAAACTAAGGAGCTTTGTTGATGGAATGTCCAAACTGCGGTGCAACCTTAGGCAAGGGTAAACAAAAGGTTATTACCACAGCTGTTTCTTACGAAGTATCTAAGACACGGGCTTACCGCTGCCTAGAATGCAACAGCGTCAACTGCTCCGTAGAGCTGTTTCTAAAGAAGGAGCAGGTTGAGTGGTGCAAGGGTAAACACCCAAAGCAGCACATCAAAAGACACGCGCTTGTAAAATTGCTAAAAGCTCTTCATGACATCTCAAGTTGATCTGGTTTGGGCAACGCCTGATGCTCAAAAACTAATTGTGCGCATGGCCCGCGTTAGTAATCCAAACAATGAAGACAACTGGGAAACCGGGCCAAATCTTATTCGTTACCTTATTAAGCACAAACACTGGTCACCATTTGAAATGGCCAGTATGTGCGTCAAAATTGAGACAGAAAGAGACATTGCTGCTCAAATTATTAGGCACAGATCGTTTTCGTTCCAAGAGTTTTCTACTCGATACAGCAAAACTAAACCGGCAGAAATACCTTGGTTTAGAAAACAAGATCCTAAAAACCGTCAGAACAGCATCAATGACATCCACCCGTCCCATCAAGAAGATATGCAAGCGCGTGCTGGCAGGATCATTGCTGATGCTTTTCTTCTTTATCAGTCGCTACTGGAACGCGGCGTTGCCAAAGAAACGGCGAGAAGAATCTTACCAATGTGTACACCAACTTCGATGTATATGACTGGTAACCTTAGAAGCTGGATCCATTACATTCTGCTGCGTAGTAATACAGACACACAGCTAGAACACAGACAGGTTGCTTTGGCGTGCCAGCGTATATTTAAATTAAACTTTCCTGTCATCGCAGAAGCGGTGTTCACTAATGAACAGACCGAGAGCTCCGGTTGAATACATTGGCGGGGGCTTATACAGAGTCTGTACAAAAGGCGGTGGTATGTGTATAGAAATTCACGGCTTTTACAAAGCAATCAATGTCGCAGAAGCTATTTACTCTTCAAGCCATTCGGATATTCGAGCTTCGCGGGCCTCGGTCCAGTAGTCTCGGGTTCTGAACCATTCTTTCCAGTTTTTACCTGATTTGTGGCTATTGCAAGAGAAGCAGCAGCCCACCATGTTTTTCTTTTCGGTTATTCCGCCTTTCCACTTTGGTATTACGTGGTCAAGGGTAGCATTCTTGCCCAAAGGCTCGGCGCAGTAAGCACAGCAGTAGTTCCATTCGTTCAGAATACGGTCACGGAAGCGGATCTTTGCTTTTTTCCGTGGGACGAGTTCGGTCTCGTCTATTTGGTGATCCACTACCACCTCGCGCCGAACAGCATCAAGAATCTTGATTTGCGGCTGTATTTATTTTATTTAATAATATAATTTTTTGCTTTGTTGTAATACCAAAAAATAACTGTCACTACTTAAAACTCAGGATTTACCAGAATAGCCCAGCCTGTAGCTTCTCCGTCAACTTCCCATCGACGTAACCAGTTCTTGCGGCTGTATTCAATTCCAGCGCCAAGAGATGCTGAATTGCCGATGTAGCCCCCATTGACAATATCAGCTTCACCGTTCGGATCGTTATGAACGATCGTTTCATCGGTGTAACCGATTACGCAGCTCCAGTGGCCACCTCCAGTTGGAGACGTTGATGGTCCATTATGCAGCCATCCGACAGCAATCGGCCTGCCAGCATTGATCTCAGACTCAATTGTCGTTGCTGAGCAGTCAGTACGGAACCTAGCGTCAAAGCCCAGGGAGCGAAGAGCTTTTACTTGCGCCTGCGGATCGGTTGTATCGCCGTAACGTGCGCGGATGATGTTGTATTCATCATCCGAGTCAACCTGGCCATGGTATCGAGCGATCATGGCGCAGCTACTGCTGAAGCATTCTCTGTAACCAGTGCCGGATAAATTATCAAGTTGATACTCGTAAGGC